>Ga0351870_1056_pt1 | contig 51011 bp, 45 predicted proteins | sample TotcelFGM3001M11_FD_206785 | JGI IMG/M metagenome (GOLD analysis project Ga0351870, IMG submission 206785) | Enriched cells from coal bed in the Powder River Basin, Montana, United States - Total cells FGM rep2 HSBNCT.FGM.300.1.M11 ... | reverse complement strand
TTTTGCCAAGCCGGAAAGAAAAATTCTGACCATTCGAGGATGTCCCGTTTCCCGGTCAAGCAAAAAAAGGAAATCCGTCATCATCGTAACATCAGGTATTGTTCCGCCCCTATACAGAATATTTTGTGACGAGGCCACATCCCTTATACGAAGAACGGTTTTTGATTCATTGAATGCAAAAACCGTGGGCGATTTATACGCTGGTGACATTGAACACAGGGGCATAGCCCATTATTATGACAAGGCATTCAGTTTAGGCAAGAAACTGGTTTGATTTCCCCCCCCCTTATTTTTCTAAAAAACCAGTGCGATCACGAAGTCATTGCAAATCCATGTCTCTGGGCCAGCCGGGTAAACATCTGCGCAAGTCCGGCCCCCAAACTGAAAATCGAGCCGATATCAAGATTTTTATCAGCCGTCTGGTCAAAAAATACATTAAGGCTGGATGCCATCCCCTCTTCCGGCAGCCAGTAACACACCATGACAGGCAATTTGGGCAGGGGATACAACACAACAGAGATATCGGACTGGAACAGTGGATCAACCTGTCTGCCGCTGAAAAGATGAACCATGTCGTCAAAAAGCTCTGTATAGCTGTCAGCCACCTGTTTCATCTGCTCCTCACATCGCTTTTGAAACAGCGGATACCGCTCCCTTCCGTCTGCGAGCTCCCGAAAAGACCGCCAGTCGCCGGTGGGATCAAGGCCCTTTCCGTTCAGAACATAATTGAGAAACGGAGCTGCCACCCAGGGATTGACATGAATGTCTGTCGAAATGGCTCCGGATTGGGAAACACTGAAATCCTTGCCCATCACCTTGATGGTCAGCCGATCATTTTCATAGCGTCCGCCGGTCCGGTTGGCCGCAGCTTTCAAATCAATGCCCACGACCTGATTTTTCATCTGCTCCAGGAAATCATCACTGTTCTGTTCCACATCATATTGAGGACTTTCAGAATACCTGGCAATAATCTGCTGATCCAATTTCGGGCATTCCGACAAAATGCGTCGACCGGTGAAAACGGCGCCGGCAAAGGCCATGCAGGTTTTTTCACCGCATTCCTTGCAGTTGGATTTGTCAAGAAGCTGAAAAATGACCATGGCGTTTTGGGGTTTTGGCATGATTGCTTACCTCCTGTTTTTTTATCGTAATCTTTGGCCGGTCACAATTTGCGATTTTCTAATCCTCATCCCAGCATTCTCCCGCTGATAGAGGACCCTAATGGAAATCGCATTTTATGCCCGAATAGAGTATACATCCAGATGACATTCCCTTAAAAGGCGGAAAGAGGGAAAACAGCCTGGCTCAGGATGTTCTAATCAAAAACGCCCGATTTCCTATGAAACGAGTCTATATTGCGATATTTTTTATTATGCATCTGCTGTCTCAGCCTGACGACATGCGGATTCAATCCACCTAAGTTTAACGAAACGAAATGGCAAAATGACGTGAATGCCGTAAATCCGGATCTTCTTTATGCGCCGCACATGAAAGACGGCAAATTTTTCAACCCATGGATGCAAATGACACATGCCGGACTGGGAAGGCTTGTCAAGTGGAAACTGTCCGCCCGGAATTCATACTCGCAGGAAGAAAAAGATGCCATGCCAGGATTCATTCCTGATCTGAAAAACCGAATTGATGAGATGGATGGTGATGATTTCATCGCATGGATTGGCCACACCACGTTTCTGATCTGTATCGGCGGTGAATTCTGGCTGACGGATCCGATGTTTTCCGACCGGGCCCTGCTCCCGAAGCGACAAACACCGCCAGCCCTTTCTCTTTCGGAGATGAATGCGCTGAAGGGACGGCTGAACGTTGTCATCTCTCACAATCATTATGATCATTTTGATACGGCAAGCATTAACGGTTTGCCCGACGACGCGCGGTTTTATGTCCCGCTGGGCCTCAAGAGAACCGTTGAAGACATTGGCAAGAAAACAGTGACAGAAATGGACTGGTGGCAGACCATCGACAGGGGTAATGGAACCTCTCTGGTATGCCTGCCTGCCCAACACTGGTCGAAACGGTTATCCCAGGGAACCAATGAAACCCTTTGGGCAAGTTTTTTGCTGAAAACGTCAAATGTCACGATTTATTTTGGTGGTGACAGCGGATATTTTATGGGATACAGGGAATTCGGGAAAAAATATCCGGGGATCGACTACGCCCTGATCTCAGTCGGCGCGTATCATCCCCGCTGGTTCATGTATCACGCCCACCTGAACGTCAGTGAAGGACTTCAGGCATTTGAAGATATGGGCGCAAAATATTGGATTCCGGCACACTGGGGTGCCTTCCAGTTGGGTGATGAACCCGTCGGCTATACCCTTGTCGATTTGAAGCGGACCATGAAAGAATCCGGCTTTGATGACTCAAAAACCCTGATCATGGATATCGGTCAACTGATACGAATTCCAAAAAATGATTAATTATTTCTGTTTAAGTATATCCCGAATCTCTGTCAAAAGCATTTCTTCTTTTGTGGGCGCGGGTGGCTCGGCTGGAGCTTGCTCCTCCTTTTTCTTTAAAGCGTTCATTGCTTTTATGGCCATGAAAATGGAAAAGGCAATAATCAGAAAATCAAAAACGTTTTGAATGAATTTACCATAATTAATTGTGACTGCAGCGGTTTCACCAACAGCCTGTTTGATGGTGATCGCCAGATTTGAGAAATCAACACCGCCAATCAGAAGCCCTATCGGAGGCATAATTACATCTCCAACAAAAGAAGATACAATTTTTCCAAAGGCAGCCCCCAGGATAATACCCACCGCCATGTCAACAACATTGCCCCTCATTGCAAATTTTTTAAACTCTTGTACCATACTCATGCTTAGCACTTCTCCTTGATTGTAATTGTTGTCAGCCAATAAAATCTGATAATATCGATTTCAAAATAAAGATGTTGTTTGCGTGATCGGTCGGGGATGACCGATAAGGGTCTATCCCTGCCCTGCTGCCTTCCCAAAATCATTATCTTAAAAGCGATAGCGACGTTGGGCATCATGGTACATGCTATAATATTTCTCAATCAAGCTCCATCAGAGCGGCCTGTCTCGATCATTTACAGGTTGCCCCCACGGGCCTCGATAAAAAGGGTTCACACCAAACATAACGCTACTCCGGAGCTTGGCCGCTTTTTTGGCATTGGAATTTTTAAACCCCCGAATCCGTTATCATCGGGAATTATCCGTTCCATACACACAATCGGCTCTCATCATCGACCAGCAGAATTCTTTCAGAGCCCGTCGGATACTTTTTATTGATGGCGGTATCCATTTCGGTCATTGTGCGCCTCTTCCATTATCCTTGATTTTTTTCTTTTGTTGATTCCGAATTCCGCAATCCGAAATCCAGAACCGTGTCTGTGTGATGGTTATGTATGGATTGCAGGTGTACCCTGGCTGTTTTCAAGAGAACCTCTTTTGAGAATTCTTCCGAAAAAAAGGTGGTTTGTTTTTCTTCTGTATTTTCAAGCAGGGTGATCACATTGGCATATTCCCTTGCGGCATTCCGGTTTTCTGATGCCTCCCGGTAGAGATCTGCAAGATGCAGTCGGACCACCGGATCTCTTGGATTCAGGTAGGCGACTTTTTTCAGATACCCGATGGCCTGTTGCGTCACTCCCGTGTTGCGATAAATCATGGCCAAGATGAAGTAAGCCTTTTCGCAAAGGGGGTCCCTGGCAATCAGAGCTTCTATCAACGCGGCTGCTTCCATGGTCTTTCCCTGATCGGCGTTTTTTTGCGCGTCAGCCAGGATGGTATCGACATTGGATTGACCCGTAACGCCCGCTCCTGTTTCTTTTTCCGCTGAGGCCTTTTTATTGGGAATGATGGAATGCAAATCCGTCTTCCTTTGTTCCGCAGCGGATTTCGTTTTCCGAACCAACGTCAATGGCCTTTTTCTGGGGAGAGTGACGGTCTTCTCCTTTCCTGCTTCTGTCCGCAGTGCGGCATTGACACCGGTTTCTTTTTTATTCGGCTGCTTCTGGTAAATGAAGGCGCCTTCGCGTTCCAGGGAAACGAAATCGTTATTCAGGTAGCGCAACGTCTCGGAATATCCGGGGAAAAAATATCCGCCATCTGCCAGGGACAGATAAAAGTTATGGAGAAGCCTTTTCGTGATGTCTTCATCAAAATAGATGATGACATTGCGGCAGAATATGAGATCCCACAGGGGCATGGTTTCCAGCGGAAAAAGTTTTTGAGCCAGATTGAAATGTTCGAATTGAACCATGCTTTTGATCTCGTTTTTCAGAAAATATCGGGACCCCCTTTTCAAAAAAAACCGCTCCACCTGTGACGGTTCCAGCTCACGAATGGCACGTTCCGAATACTCCCCTTTCCTGGCCTGAATCAGGGCGTCAGCGCTGATGTCCGTGGCCCGGATAAACACCCTGCGACCGTTTGTCTCCGCCGGGATCATGTCCCGAATAATCATGGCGATGGAATAGGCTTCTTCGCCGTTGGCGCAGCCGGCGCTCCAAATATTAACCTGCCCTGTAGACCCTTTAATATCAAGAAGTTGCGGCAGACAATGTTTCTGGAGCACGTCGTACTGGGCCCTGTGGCGAAAGAAAAAACTCTCCCGGATGGTGAGCAGATCGATGAGCGTGTTGAACTCCTGATTTTCTCCGAAGCCAGCATTCAGTATGGAAAAATATTCCTTTGGATCAGTCAGGCCAAGCGCATCCAGACGGGTTGCAATGGCGTTTTTAAGATTATCCTGTCTGTTTTTTTCAAAAGATATCCCTGTTTTTTCAATTAAATAGGCGCAGAATGGAAAAAGAATCGTGTCGGTCAGCTCCGCTCTATCCATTTTGGTGGCCCCGAGATTCCAAATTTTCTGAACCGGAGAATGCAATGATTTCGGAGGCGATTTTTGTAACAGGAAGAATCCTGTCAATGATGCCAAGATCTATAGCTGCCTTTGGCATTCCGAAAATCACACTCGTGCTTTCATCCTGGGCTATCGTTTTTCCACCTGCCGCCTTGAGAAATTTCATGCCAATGGCCCCGTCACTTCCCATCCCCGTCAGGATAATTCCTAATGCGCCAGGTCCATAATGATCTGCAACGGACTGGAACAGGTAGTTCCCCGAGGGACGGTGGCCACCAACAGGGGGCATATCCAGCAGCTTTATCCGGTTGTTGGACGTTAGCGTGAGATGGAAATCGTCCGGAGCCAGCAGAGCCTGGCCCGGAATCATAAGGTCGTGGTCCTTGGCTACATGGACCTGCAGATGATTTTTCGCTGTCAGCCATTCGGCAAGTCCCTTGATGAATCCGTTGATCATGTGTTGTACGATCAGCACGGGAATCGTGAGATCCGAAGGCAGTTCCTGAAGAATCTGGAAGAGTGCGTTTGGCCCCCCCGTGGAGGAAACAATTGCAACGATTCGGCTGTTTCCTTCTTTTATTGGGCGATTTATTTCCGGTATCAGTATATCAGACCGTTTTCGTTTTTCCCCCCCGCATTCCATTAAAGACTCAGGGCGTACCTTGGATAACAATTTGATTTTTCGGATGAGCGCCTTCGCGACTTCAGGCCGTGTCCGCCACCTGTAAAGAGCTGCCTTGGGAATGATTTCAAGTATCCCGCAATCAAAAACGCGATGGAAGGCATCCGTGGGTGCTTCGGATGAAGCCGTCAACATGATGATCGGGGTTGGCCTGATGTTCATGGCTTTGCTGGCGATATCGTAGCCGTTTGTCTGTCTCAGAAAGGAATCCAGGATGATCAGATGCGGATGTTGCGTTCTGAGCGCCTGAAGGGTTTCCGATTCATTTTCCGTCATACCCACAACCGTGATCTCCGGGTCGAGGGCAAGAATATCCCGGATCATTTCTCTGGCCGGTTTGAGATCGTCTACGATCAGGACTTTTATCATGGCATTGTGTCCGGGTTTTTTCACCTGATTGTTTACCCGATCAGGGTCTTGATGGTTTGTATCAGCGACTCCTGGTTGAAACTCTTCTTCAGGAGAAAGGCATCTGCGCCAGCCTGGAGGCCCTGTGTTTTTTCCGCTTCGCTCTCCAGCGATGTGACAATGATGACCGGCAGATGAGAGAATCGATCATCATTTTTCAGGGTGGCCGTGAGGGTAAACCCGTCCATCCTGGGCATCTGAACATCTGTTATGACCAGGTCGTACGGATTTTCCTCAAGCCTGTTCAGGGCTTCAAGGCCATCACCGGCCATGTCCACTTCAAATCCGGCAGCTTCCAGGATGCTCTTTTCCAGAAGGCGGGTTGTCATCTGATCTTCGACAAGCAGAATCCTTTGCCGGGCTGCTTTCTTTTCAAAGGAGGCGCTTCTCTCCAGAAATATGTTTCCTGCCTTGATCTGGGCTGTCGTAAACAGTCTGGGAACATCGATGATCAGGGCGATCTCTCCTGTGCCCAGAATACTGGAACCGGAAAAGGCGGGAAGTCTTCTCAGATGGGTTCCCAGGTTGCGCATGACAATTTCCTCCACGCCGACCACTTCGTCGACCTGAAAGGCGATTTTTTTCCCGCTCTGCCTCAGGAGAATGAGAGAGAGCTTGCCATCGGCATCCTCCTCTTCCTGTTCGGGAAAGGACAACGTGAGATCCAGTCGTGCACATGGCACAATTTCGCCCTTCAGGTAAACGGCTTCCCGACCTTTGACGACAAGGATGCTATCCGGTGAAACCCGCAGAACCTGTATGGCGGAAAAAACGGGGATGGCCAGAATATGTCCGGAGCAACGGACCAGAAAAGCCCTTGTTGTGGCCAATGTAAGTGGCAGGGAGATGGTAATTTTTGTGCTCTCTCCAGGGACGCTTGTTATTTCGACGCTGCCGTTAAGCTTTTCCACGTTGTCTTTCACCACTTCCATGCCGATACCTCGTCCGGAAAGTTCCGTCACCATGGCCGCCGTACTGAAACCCTGAAGAAAAAGGAGATCGAAGACTTCATCATCCAACAGGCGTTTGGCTTCATCTGGCGATAGAAAGCCTTTTTCCAGCGCCTTCATCTTGATTTGCGCCTTGTCTATGCCACGCCCATCATCCATGATTTCAATCATAACTTTGTCAATATCCTGGAAAGCCCTGATGATAATCGTGCCCGTCTCCTCTTTCGATCTTTGTTTCCTTTCTTCAAGGGATTCAATGCCGTGATCGATGGCGTTTCGCAACAGGTGCATCAGGGGATCGCTCAGTTCTTCTATCGCCCTTTTGTCGATGCGTGTTTCTTCCCCCTGAATGATCAGTTCCACTTTTTTGTTCTTCTGCCGCGCCAGATCGCGTACCGGCCGGGAAAATGCGTTGAACAGCATGGAAACGGGAAGCATCCGGATGTCCATGACAAGTTGCTGGGTTTCCGTGACAAGCTGGTTCAATACTTCCATGGATTCCTGAAAGTTTTCACCAAATTGTGCAACAATCTGGTGTCCTTTGTGCTGCTGCTGAACCAGTTCCTGCAAAGCAAAATGTACGGACGACTGGCTCACGGATATGTTCGGGAGGTCTTCCGCCATGACGCTCAGGAGTTTTTGCTCCTTTTTCCGGGATGCGCCGGCCATGTCCAATTGGTCCTGCAGGATCTGCATTCGGTTGCGTAAAATAACCAATTCCACGGCAATATTGAGAAAACGGTCCACTTTTTCCGTGGGAACCCTGACGGTGTTGGTAACCGTCTTTCCCAGAGGCGTTTCGCTAATCTTTGTCATTTTTTTTGGAATGGCGCGGGAGGGAAGCGGTTCGCCCGAAGTTGGCCGTAATGCCGCCAATTTTTCAAACAGACCATTCAGTTGGCTGGTGTCTTCGACAGGTGAATGGGACAGCCTTTCCACCATGGCGCTGATGCCATCATTGGTCTGAAATAATACATCGAACGTTTCGGAGCCCGTTGCCATCTTCTGCTCACGAATTTCCCGAATGATGTCTTCCATCTGGTGGCACAGGGAGGTGATATTGCTCATTCCCATGGTCATGGCAGCGCCTTTCAGACTATGGGCGTTTCTGGAAATCCTGGACAGGGATTCGGTATCCCCTGCGCCTTCCTTTTCAAGGCGAAGCAACCCCTGATTGATGGCATCGATATGTTCCCGGGCCGACTCGATAAAACCGGGGAGATATTCCCTGATGTTGGACAACAGGGGGGCGTCTTCTTCTGAATGAAGATCTTTGTCTGTAGGGTTCATTTATCCCTCCAGTTGAAACCTGGAGATAATCTGCTTGAGCTTCCCGGCCATCTGGCTCAGTCCATTGGCTGCTTTGGTGGTATCTTCTGCAGCACCTGCCATCTGTCTGGCCACTTCAGACAGTTCCCGCATGGTAATGACCACCTGATCGCTTGCGCTCTTTTGTTGGCCGGTGGCCGTGGAAACCTGCCTGGCCGAATCGGTGGTCTGCACGGCCATGGAGACAATTTCATGCATGGCTTTTTCAACCAGCTCAAGCTTTTCGGACCCGATTTTGACAACCTTGACGCTTTCTTCCGCTGCCATGACCGATGTATTGGCTGCAGACTGGATTTCCATGACAACCTCTTCAATGGTTTCCGTGGACTTGACGACGTTTTCCGCCAGTTTTCGAATTTCAGAGGCGACCACTGAAAATCCTTTTCCGGCTTCCCCTGCCTTGCTGGCCTCGATAGCGGCATTCAGGGAAAGCATTTTTGTTTCAGCCGCCACCTGGTTGATAATCCCCAGAACTTTGCCAATTTGTTGGGACTTTTTTCCCAAAGACATAATCTTTTCAGCGCCGGTCTCTGTCTGGCGAAGAATCCTGTCCATCAGTTTTGCGGCATCTGCCATGGCATGGGCGCTTTCTTCGGCATTTTCCTGCGTGGATTCGGCCATGCCGGCCTGGATATGGCTGCTCTCTGCAATCTGTCCGGCCGTCGCGGAGAGTTCTTCAAGGCTCGCAGTCGTCTGTCCCACGCTGGCCGCCTGTTCAGATGCGCCTGATACCTGCTCTTCGGCAGTAGCCAGAATCTGATTGCAGGCCGTTCCCATCTGCAGGATGGCCTCTTTTACCTGAAGAATAATTTCCATGAGATTGATTCGCATCTGATTAAAGGCCTCTCCAAGGACGCCTTTGAATTCAACCTGTGACGTCAGATTGCCCATGGCAATGCTGTTGGCCTGATTTGCAAGCCTGTTGAGTTCCGTTTGCATTTTATAGAAGCTGAAGGACAGTGCGCCGATTTCATCGCCGTTCACCACATTGACAGGAAAAGAGAGGTCGCCATCCGCAATGTTTTCTGCGATTATTTCCAGTTTCCGGACAGGGTCGGAAGCACTTTGCGCCAGCCGGTAACTGAGATAAAGCGCCACAATCAGAACCACAAAAGAGGACATCAGGATACTGACCAGAAAAGCGGTCATTTCTTTTCTGACAGACATCAAACTGAAAACTTTCACCATCAGCCAGTCCGAATCTCCTGAAGGAATGGCAATATAGATTTTCTGTTCCTTGACATCCTTGTGAGACCTGCTTTCATGCGTTCCCGCAGTCCCATTCACAAGACGGGCAAAAATGGACGCGAATGCTTCCATGTTGGTGGAATCCAGAAAGGAAGTCTTTTCATCGCTGATGATTCTGCCGTTTCTGTGAAGAAAAAACACAGCCGCGTGCTTTCCACCGTGGCTTTCGGCCAATTTTTTTTTCCAAGCATCACTTTCCGGATTTTCCGCAGGATTATTCAGATGGCGTTTCAGGCCGAGAAGTTCCTGTTTGCTGTTTTCCATGTAGAGGTCTTCGATAATTCGCTGTGAATGGCTGTAGGAAACGCTCGCCTGAAACAAAATCGTTACCAGCATGATGGACAGGGAGACAAGCAGTATTTTGCTGAAAAGCGACAAAATCTTTGGCGGATCCGTCATTCCGAAGCTTTTAACCCAATTGCCCAGATAAGGGGCAAGAATCCGCTCGTTATTGAAAAAGCAACACACGGAATAAACCAGAGAAATGATGAGGCCGATGACGAACGCCTGGATGGATTGAACGCGGTCGAAATCGGCGAATAAAACAAGCTGCAGAATTCCGATGGCAAAACCAAAAATCAGAATGCCAAACATCATCCAGGAAATTTTCAGTGGAAAACGAAGACTCCGGGAAAGAACATTTTCAAGCTGGGATATCGATTTTGATGAAAAATTCCCCTGGTTATCGTCTTCAAGGGACAGCATGGCCACCCATCGCATGGGGACCCAGATGCAGATGATGCCAAAAAAAGGGGCCTCCCATGTATAAACAAAAAAAAGGGTTTTGATCTGTTCCCATGTCATATCAAGTGTGAGCAGGATATAAGGAACAAAAAAAACCCCTGCGATTCCCAGAAAAAACAGCCCTTGATGTAACCCCACTTGTTTTTGCAGTTTGCTCATTGTTCCCTCGTCAATTTCTGGATATGTTGTAACCGTGAACCCTTACGATACGTTTTTGAAAATGGATATCAGGTCTTTCAGTTCCGATGCCAACTGTTGCAGCCCCTGTACTGAAACGGTTGTCTGGCTTGCAGCGGATGCCATCTGCCGGGTGACATCCGAGACTTCCCGCATGGCTGCGGCCGTTTGTTCACTGGCCATTTTCTGCTGGTTTGTTGCTATGGAAACCTGCTTGGCTGAGTCAGTCGTCTGTTCGGCCAGAAAGACAATTTCCTGCAGGGCCATTTTCACCTTGTCCAGTTCAACTGTCCCGGCGGAAACCACCTTGACACTTTCTTCAGCCGCCATAACGGACATGTTGGCAGCTCCTTGAATTTCCTGAAGCATTTCTTCAATGGCGCCCGTTGATTTCACGACGTTTTCCGCCAGTTTCCGTATCTCCTCGGCGACCACGGAAAATCCTTTTCCGGCTTCTCCGGCTCTGCCTGCCTCTATGGCGGCATTCAGGGAAAGCATCTTGGTTTCGGCGGCGATATCGTTGATGATGCCTAACACTTTTCCGATTTTCTGGGATTTTTCTCCCAAATTCATTATTTTTCTGGCACTGGCTTCCGTCCTTTGCCGGATATCCTTCATGACATCTGCGGCTCTTTCCATGGCCACCTGACTTTCCTCTGCATTCTTCAGTGTCGACTCGGCCATTCCTGCCTGGGCCTCACTGTTTTCAGCAATCTGTCGCGCGGTGGTAGACAGTTCTTCAACCGTTGCGCTTGTCTCGTTAACACTGGAGGCCTGTTCCGCAGCCCCGGAAGCCTGCTGCTGCGAGGCTGCTGCGATTTCATTGCTGGCAGAGCTGATATGCATCACGGCATCCTTGACCTGCCCGATGACCCTGTTCAACCATGACTCCATAATGGAGAAGCTGTAAGCAAGCGCGCCGACTTCATCCCCGCTAAGGGTGTCGGTTCTGGACCCCAGTTCCCCTTCTGCAATCCGCTTTGCCGCCCTGTCCAGATCTTTTATGGAACCCCGCAATAAAATTGAATCGGGCAAATAGAACAACCTGCAGGACACCGATGCCGAAAGCGAAAAGAATCAGGAAGAAAACGGTCAGAGCGACTTTCTGGGGAAACCGAAAAGCCTGTACGATGAACCGTTCCATGTGAATCGATGTGCCTGTCGGCGATTCACGATATTGATCCGGGTTCGTCAGGTTTCGAACCCATCTCATGGGCAACAGTATGCAGAGCACGCCAAACAGAACACCCTCCCATGCATAAACGATCAACACATGCGTAAGCTGTTCGGGGGTCATCTCAAGGGTAAACAGAATGTAGGGAATGCCCAGTAAAATGACTACGGCCAGGAAAAAAATGGCTTGATTCAGACCGACCTTCTTCTGTAATTCGTTCATTTCAATATGCATAGCTGTTGTCCATGATTCCATTCAGGCTATTGGTCGCCCATTCTGAGGGTTTCAAGGTCCACAAGACAGGCGATTCGGTTTTCGATCAACGCCAGCCCCCATAAAGAAGAACTTGATTTTTGCGACCCGATCAGAGGCGGCAGCTTCCGTACCTGGGACAGATCCAGTCTGGTAAGCCCTTCCACCCTATCAACTTCGAAGAATGTCATGCCGGTTCCGGTCTTCACTTCCAGCAGGCAGTGACGGGCAACCGCTGTTTGTTCCGGCACATGAAATGCTTTTCCCAGGTCTACCGGCGTCTGCCCGAGGTCTTCCGGATTGATCTTTTCCCCGTTGTGAATCCGGGTTACCTGTTCGGCCAACACCCCGAAAAGAAAATCGGCCACCGTGAACAGGATGAATTCAAACGATTGGGTCGGGGATTCCCTGTTTTCTTCCAGACGTTTCATGGCCATTATTTCTTGTGGATATCCATCATTTCAGATTGCATGATTTTTTCGTAATTCAGGATGATCAGAATTGTTTCATCCATTCTGGCTTCACCGTCAATCAGATCGAGATACTCCTTTTCAAAGGTAATCATGGGCGGGTCAATGGACAGGGAAGGCAGGTCGATAATCGCATCAACACTGTCTACAAGAAGCCCTGTTTCCACGCCCCTGGCCGAGGTGAGCATGATGGATGGCTTTTCAGCAGTTTCATGGGTAAGGCCAAGGAGCATTTTCATGTCGACAACGGAAATAATTTCACCCCGGATGTTGATGATTCCCAGGATATGTGGTGGCAGTCCGGGAACCCGGGTGATATTCTTTGCCCACATGACCTTTTTCAGGTGTTTCATGTCAAGTGCATACTTTTCTTTTCCCAGCCTGAAGATCATCAGATGTCTCACTTCCGGTTCAAGACCAGCTTTCGGTTCAACAAAATCGTTCTGTTTTTCCAGCAAGCTGACAATGTGAGAAGAAACGCTGGATTTTATAAACGGCTTCTTGAAGAACAGGCGCTCCATTATGTCCTTGAGTGTCTCGGGGCGAAGGGGCTTTGTTTCCACGGCATCCATACCCGCGTTGATGCAGGCCTGCCTGTTTTCTTCACTTTCATGGGCTGTCATGGCAACAATGACCAGCGGAGCGTGTTGGATAATTTCTGTAGATAGACGGTCTGATCGACAGGATTCCCATTGCCGAATTGTTTTTGAGACTTCCATTCCATTCATGTCAGGCAGTTCGATATCCATGAAAATCAGGTCGTAGGGGTTCTGTTTGACGGATTCGATGGCCTCCTGCCCGCTGACAACCGTTTTCACCTGAACGCCCTGTTTCGCTAAGGTGGCTGCGATTACTTTGAGGCTGACGGGATTGTCCTCGACCAGCAGGACAGACGGTTTATCTTTCAATGAAATGCCTCCTTTCTGCGGAGCCGCTTTGTCGCGTAATTGACCGATCACGTATTCAAGTCGTTGAGTGGTCATTCCATAGCTTTCGGATAATTATGGTTGAGAGGCGCCTTTTGACTCATTCAATTCTTTCCGGATTTTTTGTGACAACTCAGAGAGATTATACGGTTTTTGAATGAATCCGTTGCAGCCCCTGCGCATAATTCTGTCCGCATGACCGTTGACAGCATATCCGCTGGAAAGAATAACCGGCATGTCCGGGTGAATTCCACGAATGTGATCAAACGTCATGCCGCCGTCCATTCCCGGCATGATCAGATCAAGGATCACCAAATCGATTTCGCTTCCCATGTCCGAGATCACCTTGACGGCTTCCTGCCCGCTCCTGGAAACAATGACCCGATAGCCCAGCCTCTCCAGCATGGCCTGGCCGACATCTATGATCAACTCTTCATCATCAACAAGAAGAATGGTGGCCGATCCCTGGATACCCCCCCCTTCCTTGTTACTCTGTTTAACCACATTTTTGTCCGATACCGGCAGATAAATGTTGAAGGTTGTTCCGTGACCCATTTCACTGTGTACCGAAATAAACCCGCCGTGATTTTTTATGATTCCGTATGCGGAAGCCAACCCCAGGCCGGTTCCGCGGCTTTTTTCCTTGGTCGTGAAAAACGGATCGAATATGCGCTGACGGGTGGCTTCATCCATGCCGCTGCCGGTATCGGTGATCGAGATATTGACATAACGTCCCGGTTCTGCCTGATGGGGTTTGCAGTAGTCGTCATCCAGCGTGGCGATCTTTGTTTCCAGATACAACTCTCCCCCTTCGGGAGGCATGGCCTGCCAGGCATTAATATACATGTTCAGAAGCACCTGCTCAATCTGATCCCTGTATGCTTCAACCACCTGGGGCGATTCTTGATATTTGGTATGGATTTTGATTTCTTTTCTGGTTCGTCCGAACATGGCGGAAGAGCTGAGCACCAATTCATTCATATCAATGGGTTTGACTTCGTACTTGCCGCCCCGGGCAAAACCCAGCAGTTGCTTGGTAAGGCTTGTCGCGCTGCGAATGTATTCTTCGATGGCATGAATATGTTCCTGATGGGGATGAAACGTCTCCAGATCCAGTGATATCAGCGATGCACGGCCCTGAATGCCCATGAGCAGATTGTTGAAATCGTGCGCGATTCCTCCGGCCAGTGTGCCAAGGGAATCCAACTTCTGCGCCTGCTGAAGTTCTTTTTCCAGTCTGCGGAATCGGCTCATGTCTCGGCCAACGGCAACGAAGTGGGTGACGGCGCCGGACGCATTTCTGATAGGGGAGATGGTGCCCTCAATCTCAAAATTCGTCCCATCTTTGCCCTTGTTAATGATAACTCCCATCCATACCTGACCCCGATCCAGTATTTTCTTTGCTGTGTGATAAAAAACCTCATCATGCTGATCGCTCCGCAGCGTTCTCAGCTTTTGTCCTTTAAGCTCATCACAGCGATAACCACTGGAACATTCAAATGCCGGATTGATGTATATGATCGTTCGTCTATCATCGGTAATCAGAACATTTTCTTCGGCTTGTTCAATCACCGACGACAAAAGAGTTCGTTCCTCGTCAATGCGTTTTCTATCGGTGATGTCAATCCCGATTCCGACGAAATACGGTTTACCCTCCATGATTAATGGACAGGCTGTAAAGTGCATGGGTATTTTTGAACCGTCTTTTCGCTGCACCTCCGCCTCTGCATCCCCAAATCCTTTCTCCGATGTGTTTTTAAGCCCTTCTGTTACAGCCGATAGACTTTTCTCATCCCCTTTGAACCAATCCAGTACGTGCATGCCATATAATTCTTCTGATGAATATCCGGTCATCTGTTCATGCTTTTTATTCCATCTCACCAGTTTGGCTTGATCATTGTAGAGATAAATGATACCCGGTGCGCTATCCAGTATGGCAGCGATAATATTCTTTTCGGAAAGGAGTGCCTCCTCCACCTGTTTCCGCTTAGTGATATCCGTAAATCTCACCACCGCACCCATGACGTTTCCGTCTTTGGTGACCGGCATGCTGGAATACTCCACAGGGAATCTGCTGCCATCCTTGCGTAAGAGTACTTCATCCGCGACATGACTATCCGTGGCACGGGTGCAGGACGCAGGTACCGGGCAGTCTTCAATCAGATAGTTGGCATCGTCCTCATGGGAATGGTGGATCAGGCTGTGCACGTTTTGGCATAACATCTCTTCTTCGGTGAATCCAAGCATGTGCAGGGCAGCGGGGTTGACGAAGGTAACCTGCCCCGCGGTATCGACCCCGAATATGCCATCTCCGACTGCATGAAGTAGCAGTCGTTTGCTCTCTTCGCTTTGTCGCAAGACCTCTTTGGATCGGTCCGTGACATAGATAATGCCTGAAAAAACCATGATTAAAAAGCTTACGGAAATCGTTGCCATGATACCGATCAATCTGTAAACAATGATACGGTCTGTCGAGGTCAGAAGCACAATCGACCACCCGTCACGGTCAATCACCTTTCTGGAAACGAAATAATCATTATTTTCTAAAGCGACTTCCGTGCCATCGACAATTTCCTTTTTCAGGATGGCTTCAGACAGGATACCGCCGAATTGCCGGGAAGCAATCAATTTTTCCCTTACTGTTTTATCCAGGGGCCAGAGACTTTTTGTAACCATTGCCGGTTTGCTGGAAAGGAAAACAATACCGTCAGGGCTGATGAGAAAGCAAAAAGGGTATTTGCTGAAAAAGGCCTCATTCTCGTCAATATCCTTTTTCATCACGACCACCCCGATCACTTCTCCTGACTGATTCCGAACCGGGTAGCTTGCATAGAAACCCCTCTTTCCGGAGGTAATTCCCATTGCGAAATAACGACTGGGTTGACCTTTAGCCGATTCCTGAAAATAAGGACGAAAACCATAGGATTTTCCTACAAAGCCGTCCGGATCTTTACGGTTGGAGGATGCCACAGTCATGCCATTGGCATCCATCAGGTATGAGATGGAAGTGAAGTTGGAACTGTATCTGTCTAATACGCTATTGGCATTTTCAATATCTTGTTCCCCTTGAGACAGCAGCGCAGGGGAAATCCATGGAGAATCGGCTAATGCCTTAACGGCATTTTCAATGACATTGATGGTAGTAGAGACATAAACAGACAGGGTAAATACCGAAGCTTGGCTTTCTCCGATGATTTCCTGCCGCGCTTTATTGCCAAGATAAACCGTGGTAAACCAGCCGGTAACCGCGACAATGAGTAAAAGAATCATCGGGAATAAATAAAATACTCGTCTTTTATTCATGCGTCATATTTCTCTGTCTGGTACAGATATATCGGAGTTCAATAGCTTTTAAGATAATGATTTGGGTCACGCAAGGAGATAGACCTTTTGCGGCTGACGCCTTGAAAAACTGTCGGTCATCCCCGACCGTTAACGCACCCAAAACCTTTATCTTGAATGCTATACTTGCTAATGGGGAATGGATCAGCCGTTATCATCACCGTCATCTTCTTGATTTTATCGAGTTGCGATTTCTTGTATCATTATATTTCAATTGACTGGAGAAATCGAGTCTTATAACTTATGGATATTCTCTATGGGAGGATTTTACATAAACTTTAGTTATGATTAATGCTGAATCAGTGATAAAATGCATGTACCATTTTTTCAATAGCTTTCAAGATTCTGATTTTGGGAACGCAGCAGGGAGGGATAAACTTTTTTTGGCCAAGCCCGACAGATAACGCACCAAAAATCTTTATCTTGAAAGCAATATTAATCAACTCTCAGGAGATGCGCCATGAATTCATTCAAATGTAAGATTATTCTGATATGTCTGTTGCTTACACTCGCCATCACGTTTCCTGTCCTGGCGCAGCCTAATGATGCAGATGATGGCACAATTCTTAAAGAGATCATCATCTTCGGCCGCCACAGCATACGATCAGCCACATCTGACCCATCCAGCCTGGCCCAGTTTGCAGTTGACCCTTACCCTGACTTCAGCGGCGTCCCGAAGGGCTACCTGACCCCCCGCGGGCAGCAAGCAGCAGTCCTTCTTGGCGCCTATTTCCATGACTATCTGCTTAATGAAGGTCTTCTCACGGGCGATATTCAAACAGATCTATCCTGCTCGTATTTCCGCGCCAACTCCATTCAGCGCTCCAATATTACCGCTGCCAAATTCGGGGCGGGGTTGATCCCGGGTGCAACAATACCGGTTCACTCCTATCCGATTGCAGATGGCAATACGCCAGCCGTGCCCGACCCGGTTTTCGATCCCATTTTGGCAAATGTAGCGACAGTTGACCCTGTCCGCGCCGTAACAGAAGTTCAAGGAATTTTCAGTAGTGGAACAGCAATAGCCTCAGCTTACAGCGGCGAGCTTTCCCTAATCCGCGGTGTGCTTTATCCGCCCGGAACACAGCCGACACCCGGCGCCCCACAAGGCTCAATTGATCCAACCTCTCTACCAATTACGCTTATTGCCAGTACATCTACACTGTATACAGGAGGCGTGATTAATATTGGCGGACTGAATTTAATATCTTCGGCAGCAGACCCGTTTGTCATGCAATACGCTGATAACTTCTCGCTCGATGATGTGGCTTGGGACCGACTTTCATTGGATGCTCTTTCCCAACAGACCCGGATTATTAACCTTATTTTTAATATTGAAATGCTTCCGCCCTACCTCAACCGGGTGCAAAGCTCGAACGTTGCCTCCCACGTACTCCGCACCTTGGAACAGGCTGTATTGGGTGAGCACGTTTGCCTTCCCGGAATATTTGGGAACAACACATCACGGGTGCATGTAATTATCAGTTCTGATGCATATGTGATCGGATTGGCGGGTCTCCTTCGCCTGCACTGGTTGCTGCCCGGCTATCAACCGGACTATTGTGCTCCTGGTGGAGCACTTGTTTTTGAACTGCGACAGTCAATAAAAACAAAAGAGTATCTTGTTCGCGTGTTCTACACGGCACAAACCTTCGACCAACTGCGCAATCTGACACCATTGACGCGAGATACGCCACCTGCAATAATGCAGCTTGCCGTTCCAGGCGGCAGCAATTCAGCCACTGATTTGGATGTCCGGTTTACGACCTTTAAAAAGCTTCTGTCTGAGGCAATTGATCAGAAATACGTGCAACCTTTCCGGGAAGAGGTCCCACCTGGCGTGTTAGACAATGTGCCTTTGGATTAGGGGCGCGAATAACGGCCCTTGCAAAAAATCTGTTCACCAATGTCCGGGAAGCGCTGGGGTTTGGTTTGAATGTGAAATCGCCGGCCCCAAAGTACCGATTCAATCTTACACTTGATCTGAAAAGAATACAGGCCGCAGCCGACGCCATCATCAATGTCAAGATTGTTGTCCAATGACAAGGTCTATTGTTAAATTTTTCGGATCATCGTGGATTTGTGTAAAAATGCCAGTACCTCGACTGCGAATTCTGTCCAAAAGGAACCTGGAAAGGGGCAAAGCATTCGTGCCGGAACGGCAAATCTCAAAGGAGATAATGAATGACAGCACAGGAAATTTTAAACAGCAAAGAATTTAAACGGTGCGAGGCATTTCATGGTCATGTCTGTCCTGGCCTGTCCCTGGGATACCGGGCAACCCAACTGGCCATGAACCGGCTGAATGCGGAACGGTCAATGGATGAAGAACTGGTTGCAATTGTCGAAACCGATGCGTGCTCGGCGGATGCGGTTCAGGTTCTCACAGGCTGCACGTTTGGCAAGGGGAATTTTTTTTATAAGGATTATGGGAAGATGGCGTTGACCCTGTTCAACCGAAATTCCGGGCAGGGGGTTCGTGTCAGCTTGCGGCCGGATGCATTCAAACCGGATGCGGAACATATGGCCCTGATTCAGAAAATGACGACCGGCCAGGCAACCGGCGTAGAACAGAAACAGTTTGAAAAACGCCATTTTGAGCGAACCTGCGACGTGCTGGAGGCCCCGGCGGAAAAGCTGTTTTCTATTTCGGAAGTGAATGCCGCCATACCATCCCGGGCGCGTATCGAACCATCCGAGCTTTGTGCGCAATGTGGCGAGCCGACCATGCCTTCCAAATTGGTTCTCACTGGCGAAAAAAAGATCTGCAGGGGATGCGCGGCATTGTAAGCCACGTTCGAGGTCGTAATGGGTGATGATGGGAATGCGCTATAGGCCAGAATCGAAATGAATAATCTGACCTTTTTGTATCTCCAGTTCCTCCGCTATCGGTAACGGTTCATCCATTCCGTTGACAAGAACCAGGAGTCGGTATTTTCCTTCCGGAACAATATAGGGCTTCCATAACGTCGATTTGTTGCCGGATGGCGGCCGCGCCTGAAGCAATGGTTTGGCTGACAAGGGTGTATCTTCATCTTCAGCCGTGTCGGCTATCGCCTGCGAAGACAGTGGGATCAAATCCCATCCGGAAATATCCGTACTCTTTACTTCCGTAAAAATGATGCCGGAATCCAGGGTGACGACCGTCTCTTCTCCCGGTTTTACAATGACTCCACTGGCGACTTTTGTGGGACCGGGACTGTGGGAATAGTGAATGAAAATGTCATATTTTCCAGGTAGCACAGCCTTTGGTACAAAATTATAATATCCGTTGTTGTTATCATTTACCACGATGACTGTTTTATCGGAACCGGTTTCGGAGATCATGACATGCCTGACAGGAACTTTTTCTTTGAAGGTATCGGCGATATTGAAGACAATACCCCCCATCCTGATCTCTTTGGTCTCTCCGCCGGACAGCGTTATCTTGCCCAGTTTGCTTATTGTTGGCGCACCGTAATTCGGCGATGCAAACAGATATTCAATCTCGTACTCTCCGGCAATCATTGGATGGGTTGTCTCGGCAGACAGTTTTCCAGCATCTTTCATAATTTTTCCATCGGACGGTCTGAGTATCTTCAGTCCTGCCATGCCTTTTGTCGTGCTTTCCGGCATTGTCAGTTTGATTTTTCCAAGCCCTGTTTGGGTTTTTACCTGAACGGACTTGGCTTTTTCCACCTCCACCTTTTTCCCGAGTTCCTTGGAAACGCTGTTCAGTGCATCAAGTAGGGACTGGGCATCATTTGCCACCAGATATTTTCCGCCGCCCTCCCTGGCCAGGCAGCCAAGTTGCTGATTTTCTTCTTCGGAGACACCAAAACCGACAATGTGCATTACAAACTTGACGCCTGTCTCTTTGAGATCTTTAACTGCCTGACAGGGATTGGCCGCACAGGTTTCCATACCGTCGCTGATTAAAACAATTGTTGTTTCATTCTCTTTTGTCTTTAGCTGTTCCACCACTATGGTGATGGCGTCAACAATCGGTGTTTTGCCCTTGGGTTGAAGGGTATTTACCTTGTCCAACAGTGTGATCCGGTCATCACTGCCCGGGGCTATCAGCACCTCAATATCTGTACAGTCACCTTTGCGGCGATGACCATAGGCAACAAGACCGACCTTTACCTCCGGGGCCAGGCCGGGAATAATCTGAGACATGACAGCTTTTGCTGCCTCGATTTTTGTTTTGTCTCCCGCTTTACCCCACATGCTACCGGATGAATCCAGAATGAATGTGACTTCAGGATAAGGTGATGCTTTTGCGGTCAGGGTGAAAGATAACGTGATCAGGATAAACAAAAGAATGCGCACAGACCTGAAGAAAAAAGGTGTATTTTTCACAGCAGCTGTCTCCGTTTCACGAATATGTCCATGAATGACACTTGTCACGTATTCACTATTCTTTATGTATGTGGCACGGTGTGTGTTATTAAAACAGAATCTGCAAAAAGTCAAAATATTGTCCGTCTGGTTCATCAGTTGAATAAAGATTGTCCATTCACGTTATCGGACTTTTGACTGATTGGGAAAGAACTCTCATGAGTAACAAGCATTCCGTATTGATATAGACTTTCAGAAAATTCATTTCACAAGGCAGCAGGGAGGGGATAGGCCTATTGGCGGCTGACGCATAGAAAAACAGCGGCTATCCCTGACCGATAACGCATCCAAAATCTTTATCTTGATAGCTATATTTGATGCTCGTCCATGATCTTGGTCTGTCGATAAAGATCTCCAGGCCCCAAGTGAACCACAAAATCCGCGATCAATCAAATGCCATGTTTGTTTTCCATACTTTCCAAACATTGCCGACCAGATCCGGTCCGGGATTCAACACGATCTTGTTGGGGCGCCAGCCGGATGGCGTGGCCTGAGTTCCCTTGCTCTCGCGAACGAGTTGAAACGCCTGAATCTGACGCAGGCTTTCTCCGACGTTTCGTCCGACCGGCGGGGTCAGAACCTCAAAACCCTGAACAATGCCATCAGGATCGATGATAAAACGGCCGCGGGTTTCCACTCCGGCATCATCGTCGTACACCCCATAAGCCATCCCCACCTTTCCGCCGGCATCCGACAGCATGGGAAACGGAACACCGCCATTGACCATTTTGGACAGTTCATGATCATTCCACATTTTATGCACAAATATGCTGTCAATGCTCATGGACAATATCTGAACGCCCAGATTTTCAAATTCTGCATGTTTTTCGGCAACTGCCGAAATCTCCGTGGCTCAGACAAACGTAAAATCACCAGGATAGAAACAGAGTACGACCCATTTTCCCATATATTCGGAAAGTTTCACGGAAACGAATTTTCCATTTTGATAGCCTGGCGCAGTGAAATCCGGCGCTTTTCTTCCAACCTGAATCATTTTACGCACCTCCTGTTCAATTGTCTTGGATAAGGGTTCTGGTTTTGTTACAGCAGAATCACCAACAAGCCCACCAGTGGGTCGGGCACAGCCGATTTTGAACGCTTCTGCCATCAGGCCCTCCTCTCGTTTCAGTTAATGGTTTTGGGTTGTGTGATTGAGAAATAGAAGATTACAACAAGGCTGCCAGGGCATTCAGCAACTGTTCGGCGTTCTTCTCTTCGGGGTGGGGCGGAAGGCTCGGTCGGGGATGGCCACACACAGGCATATCCTCTTCCTGTCGCCTTTCCAAAATCATTATCTGAAAAGCTAAACGGGAAATCGGAAATCCCGATTTCCCGGATGTTGTAGGGATCAGGAACTGACTATTGAGCGGCTTCTTCCCGATTTCCCCATATTTTACGATAATAATCGTCGATGGCTTCGCCCAGCGTGTTTACTGCCAGAGACGCACAATGCATATGGTCTTCGGGCAATCCGCCCAGTTCCGCCGCCACAGCATCGGGCGTGACACGTAACGCTTCTTCCAGGCTTTTACCGGTGACCAGTTGACTCACAGCACTGCCACAGGTGACCGTGTACGTGCAGCCATGAGGAACCTGTCCGATATTTACGATCGCCTGATTTCGAATCGACAGGTAGATTTCAATGGAATCCCCGCAGACGCCCAATCCGGTTGCCTTTCCCTCAGCTTTCGGTATGCCCCCAATATTCCGGGGTTGATTGGCATGCTCATAAAACCGATCATTGAGCAGATGGGGCGGATGATCGTGGTCCTTTTCAGAAACTTCAACCTCACTATCCATCATCTCGCCTCGCTGTTAATGCGCACCCCCGCCGCAGGTATGCTCCTGAGAAAACTGCGGAAGCTTGCCATCAATCAATGCCTGAACGGCAGTTCCAACAGTTTGGAAGTCTCCGCCGAAAAACACCTGTATTCCCACCTGGTTAAACCCCATAAGCGGGCGAAAGCCCATACCGCCTGCGATCAGTTTATTGGCACCTTGATCTGCCAGATACTGAACAGGCGCCATACACCCGCCCTGTTGGTGCGGAACATTCGGGATCACATCCACGTTTTTGACAGTATTGTTTTCCACGGTGACTATGGTATAGAGGTCACAGTGACCAAAATGTGCGCCCAGCGGCGCATCAAGTCCACCCGGTGCCGAGGAAGGGATAGCAATTAATGTATTCAAAATTCATTCTCCTTTAATTACGTTATAGTTGTTCGGATTTCATTTCTAATGGTACGCATTTATACAGCAAACTTAAAACCTGACTCATTTTCACGATAATTTCAGACCCTGACAATCATGCGCCATGCCCCATTCTGTTGGGTGCTGAAGCCATCTCCACTTCACCTGCCTTGAATTTGGCAATGGCCTGGCGGACCGTCATGTTCTCCAGATTCTGGCCGACTTGAATGCCTGCGACAGAAAGCGCCCGAAATGCTTTGGGGCCGACGTATCCGGTCAGAACCACGCCGGCACCGGAGCGGCAAACCGTTTCAGCCGCCTGAATGCCCGCTCCCTGGGCCATGGCCTGTGACGATCCATTATCGACATATTTGAATTCAAGTGTGTCGGAATCAACGATACAAAATCCGGCGGCACGGCCAAACCGGGGATCGATCTGTGAATCCAGACCGGGTTCTTCGCAACTGACGGCAATTTTAGCCATAACATACTCCTTGTTGTGTTGGATAGCGGCGCGCTCTGTGCGGCCAGCGCCTTTTCCGACGCGCGGATTCATACAACCGCGATGTTTGTCTACTCGATGGTCCTTCTTTTCCAATGGGTCCATCCTGGATAACCGGGCTTCCACTCCGCAGCATCCCGGCATGGTAAATGCAGCCTTTTTTAAATCGCCAGAGAGCCATGCCAGAATCACTTCGCGAAGATCCCCGGCGATAAAAGAAACCACGCGGATATCATAAGCGGCAATCTGGGACAGCATGAATCGCGATATGGCTCCGCAAACCAGTGTGTCAACGTTCAGTTCAATCAGGCGGCGCCCCTTTTCAGGACCTGAATCTGCGGGCAGTTGTTCATCCCTTTCATGGACGATTCGCCCAAATTTGGCTTCAATCAGCCGGATTCCTCTGGCCACATCAAATACCGGAGCGATTCGATTGTTCCAAACTGCAAAAGCCGCTTTCATCTTCATTCACCTGAGTTTATGTGTTCAAGAAGGAATTAAGCAAATAATGTACCAAATCATCATAAAATTAAAATTAAAAATTAACCCCATGATATTCATTCGTATATCGTCATGTTGCCTCAAGTGAAAAATATTGGTTCAATTGCAGTACTGCTACTCTTTCAGGTTTAACGAGTAGCGGTAATGCGACTGTTGATTTATGCCCAGACTTTTTACACGCATCTGCCGGACAAGTTATAACTATATTTGGTTCTGACATGATACGTGCTAAATATTACCATGACTGCAGCGTATATGAGAGTTGCCATTGTCAAACAGGAATTCAAAATTAGAATTGCTGTTGCCATTCTACCTGAATTGACAAACACCTGATCTCTGATATACTCATTGCCGATTTCCTGGTATCCGTGTAATTAAAGCATCTTTAAACAGGCTCTAAGAACCAACGTATACGACAAACAACGATAGAGGGGAATTTATGTATATTAACGGAAAATGGGCAAATGCCGCCAGCGGGAAGATATTTGAGGTATTCAATCCAGCGACCGGACAACGAATCGACAGCGTACCTGACGGGGATGCACAGGATACTGAAATGGCCATTGGTGCGGCTGCAGATGCCTTTAGTGGCTGGTCTGGACTGACTGCCTACCAGCGTTCGGAATACCTGTATGTTGCGCACCGGATCATGATGGACAACATGGATCATCTGGCACATGTGATGACTGAAGAACAGGGTAAGCCGATTCGGGCAGCTCGAAACGAAGTCAAATACGGGGCCGATTTTCTCCTCTGGTTTGCCGAAGAGGCCAAACGCATCTATGGCCGTACCATCCTGTCGTCCCGGGCGGACCAGCGGTTTGTGGTACTAAAACAGCCGGTGGGTGTTGTGGGAGCAGTGACCCCCTGGAACTATCCCGTTTCCATGATTACCCGCAAGGTTGCCCCAGCCCTGGCCGCCGGTTGCACCATCGTTTTGAAACCGGCTGAAGCAACACCGTTGTGTGCGATGGAAATGTTCAAGATCTTCGAACAGGCATGCATCCCGTCCGGTGTCGTCAATCTGGTCACTGCCTTGTCGCCTGAACCGGTGGGCGCCGCCATGCTCATGGACAAGCGGGTCCGCAAGATCACGTTTACCGGCTCCACCGATGTTGGCAAGATGATTGCCCGCAAAGCGGCCGATCAACTCAAGCGGATCTCTCTGGAACTGGGCGGGCACGCCCCCTTTATTGTCTGTGAAGATGCTGATCCGGTGCATGCCGCCAAAGGGGCCATGATGGTGAAGTTTCTCAACACCGGACAAGCCTGTATCAGTCCCAACCGAATTTTTGTTCATCAACGATTGCTTGATGACTTTCTGAATGAGGCCCACAAACGGGTTTCCGGAATGACGGTTGGAAACGGCATGGACCCTGGCGTCAGTATTGGACCTCTGATCGGACCAGCCGCACTGGATAAGGTGGTTCGTCAGGTTGAGGACGCCGTCAGTCTGGGAGCCGAGGTGATTTGCGGTGGTCGGCGCATGGTGGCGAACGGCCTGGATAAAGGCTGTTTTTTCGCCCCCACCATTCTGAACCGGGTGACGCCGGATATGCGGATATACCGGGAGGAAACCTTTGGGCCGGTTGCGGCGGTAATTCCATATGACAACGAAACCGACGTACTCGATATGGCAAACGATACCAATTATGGGCTGGCATCCTATGTCTATACCCGGGACATCTCCAGAGCCATGCGATATTTTGAGGGACTTCACTTTGGCATCGTCGGCATCAACGATATCAATCCCACTGCTGCAGCCGCTCCATTCGGTGGCATGAAGGAGAGCGGTCTGGGCCGCGAAGGCGCGCAGGAGGGCATCTCCGAGTATCTGGAAACCAAACTGGGCGGCTTTTCGATATAAAAAATGAGTTTATTCATCGAGGTCATCTTATATGCTGGAAATCGGCAGTTATAATGAACTGGTGGTTCAGAGAGTGGTTGATTTCGGACTCTACCTGAACCCGAAGCCGGATGAAGTCCTGCTTCCCTTAAAATATGTGCCGGAGAATACCCGTCCGGGTGATACCCTGAGGGTTTTTATTTATACCGATTCAGAGGATCGGCCGGTTGCGACCACCCTTATACCCAAAGCCGTGGTCGGCGAATTCGCTTACCTTCAGGTAAAGGATACTGCTTCATTCGGCGCATTTCTTGACTGGGGTCTTGAAAAAGATCTTCTGGTTCCGCTAAGCCAGCAGCAGGACCGCATGAGGCCGGGAAAACGCTATGTCGTCAAGGTGTGTCTGGATGAATTGACCGGCCGGGTTTACGGAACAAACCGGATTACCCATAACTGCGACAAAAATCCGAAGGATCTGTCCGAAGGGGAAAAGGTCGATCTTCTGATCTACGGCATCACAAAAATTGGCATCATGGCTGTTGTCAACAACCGGTATTCCGGACTGATCTACAGGAGCGAAATATTCACCTCTGTCTCAATCGGAGATAAAACAACCGGGTACATCAGCAGAATCCGGGAAGACGGGAAAATCAACCTCACCCTGAAAAGTCCCGGATACCAGTCCATAAGCGGCTCAGCCGCCGGAATCCTGGAGCTGCTGAATAAAAAGGGGGGCTTCATCCCCTGTCATGACAAAAGCACGCCGGATGAAATTCGTCACACCTTTTCGATGAGCAAGAAAGAGTTTAAAAAAGCCATCGGCGGTCTTTATAAAGCGGGCAGAATTCAAATCACGGACAAAGGAATTCAGATTCACAAATAACCCTTAATCTACCAGGTATGATATTTTATTGATTGCGCGGACGGTTGAGTGACATCCAACGGTTCGCGTTGGAAAGGAAAACATGATGATTACAGCACTGGTTCAGTTCACACTTCCACAACCGATTTCCCGTGAAAAGGCCCGCGAAATTTTTTCGAGCACGGCACCAAAGTACAGAGAGATCCAGGGGCTTGTTCGAAAGTATTACGTTCTTTCACTGGATGGAAAGATCGCCGGTGGGGTGTATCTGTGGAATTCACAGGCAGATGCAGATCAACTCTATACAGATGAATGGAAGAAATTCATCTTTGATAAGTACGGCACGCTGCCATCCGTGACCTGTTTTGAAACTCCCGTGATCGTCGACAACACAGCAGGGGAAATCGTCACATACCCATGATTGAATCATAATCCATTTATGCGGTCGTCTCATCAGGAGCTGTTTATCCAGAACAAGTAAACGGTCATGACCTGATTTCATCACCGTGATTTGACCGGATCAGCATAAAGCGAATATGTGCGCTTGCCGGTGCTGTATTGCGAATTTTGCGTTTATGTCTTACAGTGAATATAACCTTTGAACAGTCACAATCTGCGATTTATGACTGGCTAAAGTATAGCTTTCAAGATAATGATTTTGGGAAGGCAGCAGGAAGGGGATAAGCCTTTTTTGGCCACCTCGACCGATAACGCACCGAAATATTTATCTTTAAAGATAGTAACTACTCAAGTATTCAGGAGTCAGATTTCAGTAGTCAGGCTGAAAGTCCATAAGTTTGAGCTTGCTGTTTACCGCTTGACGCAAACCTTCCCATAATTACTGGAAGCTTACATGCGGGCTATTCTGAATTCTGACTCCTGACTCCTGAATACCTGAGAAGTTACGAAAGATATTAACACCCGATAAGGATAACAACCAAAGGATAACAACCAAAGGATAACAACCAAAGGAGGCATACCATGATGGACAAACAACAGATTTGTGCAAAAATCAAAGAGATATATCCAGACATCGGCCGATGCGGCATTGACATCAACGTGGACTATGATGAATCTCAACAAAGGTGGGTCGTTGATCTGAAGAAAGATAATCAGGAGCTGAAAACCTACCTGGAACCGGGTGATGCGGAATTGTGTCTTGAAGGCAAACAGTGTGTCAGCCTGGGCATCGAGATTGCGCAGTTACGCGACAATATCGAGAAAATGTGATCCCGGCTTGAATTTCGATCGACATGCTTTGTCATGGACATTGAAAGCCAAATGACATAATGCCATCATCCGATATCTTTTCCATGTTTACCCTTGGCCTTCTGGCCGTGGGTCATTGCATTGGCATGTGCGGTCCGTTGATCATTGCGTTTCCCGGTCGTACCGGGCAATTGATGCCGCATGTGTTTTACCATTTTGGAAGGATCACCGCTTACAGCGGCGTGGGGGCACTGATGGCCGGTATTGGACAAAGTCTGCCCCGTATCGCCGCTTCCCTGTCCATCGATCCTGGAATCTGGCTGACACGTGGCAATATCGGTTTTATCCTTGTTGCCGGTCTGTTCCTGGTTTTTTTGGCGTCTGCCGGATCGGTCTGATTCCGGAACCCGAGTGGATGGCTGCGGCAACGCCAACCCGAATCCCCGGGTTTCGCCGCATCCTGAAAGCAGCCGTGGAGGACAACAAACCGTTCTCCATGATTCTGGTGGGATTTCTTCTGGGCTTTTTGCCCTGCGGACTGTCCTATGGCGCGTTTGCCAGAGCCCTTCCCGCCGAATCCATGATCAAAGGAATGATGCTCACGGGCGCGTTCGGTCTTGGCACGATTCCCGGTTTGCTGCTGCTCGGTACCGGGGCAGGCGCCATTATGCGACGCTTCCGGCGCCAGTCGGATATTTTATCCGGCCTGGTAATGCTGTATATGGGTGTCAACCTGCTGTATCTCAGCATCAGACTGATGATGGGATAGGCTGTTTTTCCTTCCGGATCAACCGGAGGGTGTTTCCCGTGACGCTTAAGCTGCTCAGCAGCATGGCAGATACGGCAACCAGCGGATTCAACAGACCGCTCATGGCAACCGGAATACTGATCAGGTTGTAGATGAATGCGAACCAGAGATTCTGATCAATGTTTCGGTTGACATGGCTGGACAGGCTTAAGAATTCCAGTAACTGGATCGGATCCTGACGCATCAGGGTGATATCGGCAACCGCCTGACCGAGGGAGTACCCGGAATGAACTGCAATTGCCAGATCTGCGGTTGCCAGAGCCGGCGCATCATTGATTCCGTCTCCCACCATTGCCACCCGTCTGCCGTTTTGTTGACCCAGCCGTTGAATGATGTCGGCCTTATCCAGGGGGGTCAGGCCGGCATGACGGATATCAATCCCCAGTTGATCCGCAACAGACCGAACCGCATTCGTTTCATCGCCTGAAATCATCACAATTTCTTTTCCCATCTTCCGCAATGCCGTCAGGACGCCGTCCGAAGTCGGACGGATGGTGTCGCCGAAAACAAATATCGCAGCCAGTTGATCGTCAATGTGCATCAGAATCCGTGATGTTTGTGATGGACCATTGTCCTGCCAAGGCAGCGGTTGTGCCATCTGATCAAGCGGTTCTGCGCTGATCCATGAGGGAGAACCGATTTTGACCGATATGCCGTCGATTCGGCCTTCAATGCCGCGCCCCAGGTCACGGATGGTTTCCGCTTCTGGAACGTCAATCTCCATCATCCGGGCTCTGTCCCGGATTTCCGTTGCAATGAAATGATTCGATTCTTTTTCAAGAGCCGCGGCATACGCCAGAATCCGGTTTTCTTTATCTGGAATGCCATAATATCCCGGGCAAATGATCTTCATCAGAGACCAGCGTCCGGTTGTCAACGTGCCTGTTTTATCAAAGACAAATGTGGTGATGGATGCGGCCTTTTCAAAGGCTGAAAAATCGCGCACGAGAATTCCTTTTTTCCCGGCTATCGAAATGCCTGCTACACGGACCAGCGGAATGGCAATGCCCAACGCACAGGGACAGGAAATCACCATGACGGTAATGGCCCGTATCAGGCTTTCTCCGGCTGGTTTACCGGACAGATACCATCCCGTGCCTGTGATAACAGCCAGGAGAAGGATACCCGGTACAAACCATCGCAGAATCGAATCGGTTTTGCCTTCCAGCGGGGTTTTTCGATTGAGCGCTTTTTCCATGACGCGAATCATCTGCCCGAGGGTGGAATCATCTCCGACAGCCGTGGCCTGGACCATCAGCCGACCGTTCAGAATTTTGCAGCCGCTCAAAATGGTATCACCGACTTTTTTGAAAACAGGCAACGCCTCACCAGTCAGTGAGGACATATCCACTTCGCCTGTACCAGATAAGACAATGCCATCGGCGGCTGCGATTTCATCATCTGCCATGATAAACACATCTCCGCTGGAAAGCAGATCGATGGTTTCATAGTGTCCCTGTGGATAGACCGGGCTACACCGTCTAACCTTTCGGGGTGCAAGGGCCAGAAAGTTTTCCAGATCTGCCTGAACCCTGTCTTTGGCATTGGATTCGATGAGTTTACCCAGCAGAACCAGCGTGATAAGCATGGCCGATGTATCAAAATATACATGAATACTTCCCTGCCAGAAGTTGAACACACTGTAAGCATAGGTGCTTAACGTCCCCATGCCGACAAGGACTTCCATTCCGGCTGCCCCGCCATGCAATCCATACCAGGCTTTTTGAAAAATCGGTTTTCCGCCATAGAGCATGACTGCAGTGGTCATCAAAAAAACCGGCCAGGCAATTTTCTGAATGTCCGCCGGTGTCAACTGCGTAAAAAACCCGGAATAGAGTGCCAGAGAAAGCATCATGACATTGAGGGTCAAAAAGGCACAGATACCAAAGCGGATAAACGCATTTCTTTTTTCCCGGGACTGGAAATTCTGGTCAGGCAGAACGGCTTTGAACCCCAGTGTTTCAATGGTGCGGACAACCCTGTCCGGCGAAGTTTGAACCGGGTCATAGCCGAAATGGACGCGGTCTGTGGAAAAATTGCATGTGGCATGATGAATCCCCGACACGTTTCTCACAGATGCCTCGATGATCCAGGCGCAGGCCGGACACCACATGCCGCTGATCCGGATATCGGCGGTTATCTGATGTAGCGGGGGTTGATCATCGTTTGGCCGCGGTTGTTCCGGCGGATGCGGCGTTTCCAGATCGGTTTCGGTTCGCGGGATGATCCCTGCAGATTGACACTGCCGGAATAGATCGGTATCCCGAAACGCCTGCGGATGCAGCGGGTCCGCAGCTTCCGCAAGCAGGGCGTAGACCATTTTGCAGCCCTGGCAGCAAAACCGGAGGGGTTTTCCGGAAATACCCGGCTCAATTGTTTCGAACCGGGCCGGAAGGCCGCAAAGATCGCAGGGATGGGGGGGAAGCGTCATGATGACCGGGGCGGTTGATCCTGACCATATGGGTTGGTCTCGCTGAAAGCGTCTCTCACTTTTTCCAATCCATCAGACCATACCCGCTCAGGTTAGATGATTTTCGCTATCTATTCAAATGAAATTTACATCATGTGAAATCCCCAATTTCCCCACACAGCCATTCCCTGTTATGGGTGTAAATGATTTTGAAATATACACCCCGGTTTCAAGAACAGGGGAAAGATAATGTATTGTTAATCTTGACTGAAAACCGTAACAATTTATAATATCTTCATGTATTGACCTGGATTCCGAATACGGAGGTCATCAAGCAACCGATTCATTGGGAGGGAGATATAATACGATGAATATAAGAAGCAACCAATTTCTGAATATGTTTATTATTGTATTGATTTCAACTTGTTTCATTTCTGGCTGCGGAGGAAAACTGTTCTCCTACACTGGCGGCAAAGTCACCCAAAAGGATCTCATTGTTCCGCTTGAGGATGGAAATCAACAGGGGGTGTGGAAAAACTATGAACTTGCGATAGAATATCAATACCAGATGGCTTCCGGAATTTTGACGTTTTCCGGAACCATCGAACCGGCCGGTGGATACAAATATTTAAATCACCTGGCAGTTTACCTGTTAATTCTTGACAATCAGGGAATTATTATTGACAACATGCTCATTTACCTTGCAGGGAATTATCGCCCCATGGTTACGAGTCCCATGGGTTTTGGAAAAAAAATACCCGTACCTGGGGGAGCCCGGGCAATTTCATTTGCTTATGACCTGAGTTACGTCCAGAGGAGATGAGTCTCGACCCAGAGGAGATATTCCTCCAAATAATTTGCATGGCAGCCAGGAACTCGTAACATAACGTACCCAAAGTCCCTCCGACCAATAATGCAGTGAAATTATTTTTCTGAAAGTCCATATTGGGTAGCCGGATACTTCTCGGTGAACATCTTTTCGGAGTCGGCTGATCCGATCAGAACCAGTTCATCCCCGTGTTCGAGAATGATCGCCGGGTCCGGATTGATCATCAAATTGCCTTTTCTGTTGACAGCCACAATACTGCATCCGGTGGTTTCGCGCACCTGAATGTCAAGCAGGGCCTTGTTTGCCAGCCTGGGGTTCAATCCGATGCGAAACACATTCAGCCCTTCGGAAAGCATCAGCATCTGTTGCGGATGCAGGAGGTTCATGATCGTGGTGGTCACCATCGAGCTGAATGACATCACCAGATTGGCGCCGGCCCGATGCAGCGTCTTGATGTTGCGGTCCAGGCTGGCCCGGCTGATGATCTGAACATCGGGCCGGAGTCGGCGGCAATAGATGGTCAGATAAATGTTCAGGTTGTCATCATGGGTGGTAACGATAACGGATGGCGTATCCCGGATGCCCGCCTTTTCCAGAATATCCAGGTCGCTGGCGTTTCCCTGGATAAACTTGGTATCCTGATCAGCGATGACGGCCCGCTTTTCCACCACCCGGAAGTCGATCCCGCGGGCATTGAGGGAATCTGCCACGGATCGGCCGACGCGACCGCCGCCCAGCACAACGACCGGACCTTTTTTGGGCGTTTCATTGGGAACCACTGCGATGGAATGGTCAAAACGGTCCAACTGGGTCTCGGTGCCGGCCATTACCAGTACGGTGGATTCGCCGATCCGTGTCTGTGGCGTAGGAATTGCAAATCGGCCCTGCTCCCACAAACCGACCACCGTAACACCGGTGGTCTGGCGCAAACGGCTTTCGGCCAGGGTTTTTCCCTGTAACCAGGTGCGCATGGCCGGGGCCTCGGCGATCAGCAATTGGTCGAACCGGCCGATCACATTGGCCTTCATGCTTACACCCAGGACGCGCCGCGCAAGGGCCTTGCCCAGCATCCGGGTAAACCGGAAAACATGCGTGCTGCCCGCCAGTTTCAGGATATCCACCGAATCATCCATATCCGCATTGGCCACAGTGGTCACGCGGTCGCTTGCCTCCCGGATGGTATAAATGATGTTGGTGCCGAGGATATCATCGTTCATGACCACCACCAGTGCGGCCTGATCGATTCGAAGGCGCTTATATGTCTGGATGTCATCCGGTTCGCCAACCACCACGTGAAATCCCAGATCATGCAGATCGAGTGCGTTTTGAAGCTCCTGGGTCACAACAACATAGGGGATGCCATATTGGCCAAGTTTTTCAATCAGGTTGATGGCGACATCATCGAAATGGGTCAGGATCACGTGTCCGAAAATGCTTTCCGGCAGCTCCCGTGGGGCACGCGACTTGTTCTGCGCATCCAGCCAGGGCGCATAAAAAAACTGGATAAAGGTAAACGGCAGCATGATCAGCAAAAAAACAATACCGCTGATCAGCACCACAATCGAAAAGAGCTTGCCGGTATCGCTGCCGAAAGTGATATCACCAAATCCCAGGGTGGACATGGTCGTCAGGGTCCAGTAAAATCCGGTGATCCAGGAGTATTGGCGGCCTTCGTGAAGCATCAGGATGTGAAACAGCACGCTGTAAACAACAAAAAAGAAAACCAGCACCAGGCCGAATCTGATCAGCAGTTTCATGTTGCTTCGCTGTTGACCGCTCCGGATCAGCAGGGCAAGCTGGGTGGCCATGGTTTTCATGGGTTTACAACCCCATGGCAACAAAACCGCGGACAGCCAGTTGGAGCGATCCGCTCAGGCCCGAAAAATTGCTCGATCAGGCCGGCGGTGCGCACAAAAGAGGTGGACGCTCCCAAAAATTGTCCGGAAACCCACACGGACAGAATACCCACGACATCACTGAGCGCCCCGGCCAGATAGGGGCTCCAACCGCCATTGTGTTTTTTCATGTTTACCTCAGCCAGACCCGTTTTTTTACCTGAAATTATTTTGATCTATCATTCCGATCGGATTAGACGGCGAATTTTATTTAGCTGATCATGACCTGATTCCTCCCGTTTTGCTTGGCCTCGTACATCGCCTGATCCGCACGATGAAGTAATGTTTCTCTGGTATCCCCGGTTCTAAACTGGCTTACTCCGATGCTGGCGGTGATCAAGAATTTTTTGTCCTCATAGCAAACGGGGGTTCCCGACAGATTCGCTCGTAATCGTTCTGCTGCCTCGACAGCGGAGTGGACCGCCGTCTCCGGCAACGCTACCGCAAACTCCTCCCCGCCTATCCTGCCCCAGAAGTCACTTTTACGCAGCCCGGACCATTGAAAAACGCGAATCATGGTTCGAAGCGCCTCATCACCGGCTGCATGTCCAAAGGTGTCATTGACCGATTTGAAGTGATCCAGATCCAGCATCAACACGGAGAATATGTTATTATAGCGCAGGCTTCGTTCGATTTCGGTATGAAGCAGTTCCATGAAATAGCCGCGATTATTGGCGCCGGTCAAAGGGTCGGTTCGCGCCATCTTCCTGAGATCCTGCTCACGAAGGTTCAGATTGTGCATGGTCTCATCCAGTTGGCGCACCATGGCATTGAAGGCTTCGGAAAACTCTCCCATAAAATCGATCCGCTGAGTATAATCACCTGAAGCGATTGCTTTTGTCTGCCAGGTGAGATGATGCAAAGATGCCTGCATGGCTTTTATTGAGCCGGGGAATAAATCGGGACGCCCATGAAATCAGGCGTTTCCATTCTCTTCAATGCGTATTCCCATTTCCATAACGATCTTTCAGCCACGTTGGGCTGCCCGACTGGCTGCGGATTGCCCCAGCCCCAGTTTCAAACCAACTTCAGTCGCCGGAAGGCCCAGCTCGGTTACCGCCCAATGGGTCAACACGCTTCTGGCTTTTACACGGTTCGGGTGCTTTCCCGGATTGAGCAAATCCTCATCGGAAAGTTTGAAAATATTCCGGACCCTTTCAGCTATCCTATCAAAGGTGTAGCCCTCTGACTTGAGCCGGTATCTCCGCTCCACGGACTCGGAAGCGATTTGTAACACATCCGTTACAAAATCGCTGTCCCCCAGAACCCGTTCGTCACTCTTACAATGAATGTTTCGCTTCCGCAAGGCCCTCAGCTCCTGCCAGCCCCCTGCGCTTCGAACCAGCCCCCCGCCTGTAAGCTCCGGTTTCTTTACTTCTGAAATCCCCTTTTACACAAAAGCCTCGTATTGCTTCCTCGCCCGGTCTTGATGTTTTCCAAACAGCCCAAGGATTTTATCCACATCCTGCCAGTCACTGTTTTCCTGTCCCATGATCCGGCTGTGACCGCACCAGGCATATCCGGACAATGTCTTTAGATCCGTGACCATACCGGCTCGCAGGGGATTCAGATGGATATAGCGGACCAGCTCCAGCAGATAGGTCTCTTCCTGGCAGAGAATGGATTTGTAGCGGTTCTGGAAAAGATGCCCGCTTCTTTTATGACGGCGGTTGAAGCTCATCACATATCCGGTCAACAGGCGACGCATGACCGTACTCACCGGAACATTGCCGGTCCGGACCAGAAGGTGGAAATGATTGGGTATCAAGGCAAAGGCATAGCAGGGGGTTCCGGTATCCAGCAAAACGGAACCCAGTCGTTTCAGAAAATTATCCCGGTCCTGGTTATCCCTGAAGATACTGCACCGCTCGATCCCGCGGCAAATGATATGATGCAGGGCTCCTGGTGTGTCTATTCGTGATTGCCTTGGCATAATCTTTTATATCAGATAGTTAATGGGAAAGAAACGCCTATTTTCATGGACGTCCCCAAAGTCCCCCGCTCCCTGCAAACTGCCAACATAATTAAACTCACAACATAATGTCCCCAAGATAATAATCAGAATAAATGGAAATGATTGCTGATCTGCGGGACCGGATGTATAATCGCCTCCCAGAATGGAAATCGGGTTTCAGAAAACAGTCAACGGGCAGAGACTCAACCCACAGGAGGCGTAGTATTATGAACGAGGAAGCCGCAGATTCAGCCGATGCCGGCAAAAGCCTCAGCAGCCGCATCTCCTACAGGCAGATTGGCCAGATCCTTATCGAGGCCGGCCTGGTAACCAAGGAGCAGCTTGAAAAGGCCATTCTGAGCCAAGGTGCGGGAAAACGAAAAAAAATCGGGGATCTGCTTGTTGATATGGGGTATATTTCCGAATCCCAGTACCTGAGGGCGCTTGCGGACAAACTGCAACGCCGGGTAGTCGACTTAAGCAGACTCAGTGTGGATAGAATCTCTCTGGAAGCCATTCCCAGGGACCTGGCGCGAAAACTCCATGTCTTCCCCATCCAGGACCGTGGCAAAGAACTCATCGTGGCGACTTCGGATCCAATATTCGCGGAAATCGAAAATGCCCTTAGAATGCATACCAACCGTGTCATCACCATGGCTTTTGCCACCTCAGAACAGATCACGCAGGCACTGAACACGTATTATGCCGAAGAAGCAAACGTTCCTCAAGTTGCCGACCTGATCGAAGATACGGCAGAAGCGCCTGGTATAGACGAGCATCTTGACATTACCAGGGAAATAGATTCCAAAATTGTAACCTTCCTCAACAGGATTCTATCCGACGCCTATACCAAACGGGCCTCGGACATTCATTTTGATGCGGGTCTTCGCGGAACGCCTTTCAGTGTTCGTTTCCGTGTTGATGGCATCTGTTATCTGGCCTACAACATACCCGAGTCATCGAAAAGGGCCATCATCTCCAGAATCAAGATCATGTCGAAACTTGATATTTCAGAACGCCGCAAACCGCAAAGCGGCAAATTCATGGTCCTGATCCGCGGCGAGAAAGTTGAGTTTCGTGTGGAAGTCACGCCTACCGTCGACGATAACGAGAATTGTGTTCTGAGGATTCTAGCCAAATCGAAATCCATCGCTATCGATCAACTTGGACTCTCCCCTTACAATATCGAGGCATTCCGGGACATGATCACCAAGCCCCAGGGCGTCGTCCTCTGTGTTGGGCCGACAGGCTCTGGAAAGACAACCACCCTGCATGCAGCGTTAGGTCACATCAACAAACCGGAAATCGCTATCTGGACCGCTGAAGACCCTGTTGAAATCAGGCAGCCCGGACTTAAACAGGTACAGGTCAACGCCAAGATCGGATATACCTTCAGCGAGGCCCTCAGATCGTTCCTGCGGGCTGACCCCGACGTGATCATGATCGGCGAAATACGTGATGCGGAAACAGCCAAAATCACCATGGAAGCCTCCCTGACAGGACATCTTGTCTTCAGCACCCTGCATACAAACAGCGCAGCCGAGACCATTGTCCGCATTATCGATATGGGAATCCCCTTCTACAATTTCGCCGATGCCCTGCTCGGGATCATCGCACAGCGGCTGACCCGAAGACTTTGTGACAAATGCAAGAAACCTTACCATCCCGACCTTGAGGAATACGATAGACTGATCCATTATTATGATCCGGTATGGGCGAAAAAACATGGTCTGCCCGGGTATTCCCCGGACCTGACATTGTGGGCGCCGCAGGGGTGCAATGTCTGCGACGGTAAGGGATATTACGGCCGAATAGCCATTCATGAAATCATCGTGGCATCGGCCCCGGTCAAGAAAGCCATCCGGCAGAATGCCGACATCGAGAATTTGCGGGAAACCGCCCTGATGGAAGGCATGCGAACACTGCGGATGGACGGCATTACAAAAGTTCTGGAAGGCACCACCGATTATGCGCAGATATCCAGGGTCTGTCTATAGATGTTTCACAGGCAGGCGACAGGAATTTTGTATTTGAATACACGATACCATCAACATACGAGGATAGAAAATGAAACGATTCGAATTAACGGATGCTTTGCGCACCGGATTAACGGATATCGATGAGGATCATCGGGAGATATTCGAAGCAGGGAATCGGATCGCCAGTCCTTCCTTTATCAACAGCGACAGCAAGACTCTGGAAGAAGTGCTTTCTTTTCTGGAGGACTATGTTCTGTATCACTTTGCTGCCGAGGAATACGCCATGAGCAATGAAGGCTTTCACGGAATGGAAAATCACTGTAAATTGCACAAGAATTTTCAGCACAACATATCCGGTTATGTGAACACATTTCGAACCGAAGGCATCTCCAAAGAGTTGATCCTGAAGATTTCATTTGCCATTGAAGACTGGCTGATCGAGCACATCCGCATTACCGATCACGATTTTGCCCGATTCCTGAAACGAAATAACGTTGAGTCCGTTCATTTACCGGGCGTGAAAAAGCTCAAAGAAAAGGGAATGCTGCCGAAAAATTTCAATGAGCGAATCGCTCCCAACCGATAGCAGGATAAGATTTTAAACCACTTGACAGACAAAGAATATTCCGGACCAGCATTTTAAAATGCTGGGTGGCAACGGGAATGATCACGGACTCCGGGACGGCCTCTGAAAATTGTGGCTGCATACGGTGCCAGTGAGCACATGCACCGAATCGTTGCCGCCAAAAACTCCGGTATCCGATTGCCGAAGGACATGATTGGAAAGCGGGTTGCCATCCAGTTTGGAACCAGCACCCATGGTGCATTTTTGCTGTTCTGCCAGAAAAACGGGATTGCAAAGACGGACATCAATCTGATCAATCTTTCACCGACCGACATGCCTCTGGCAATGCAAAGCGGCCAGATCGATGCGGCCGTGGGAAGCGAGCCATGGCCCAGCAACATCGAGGAAACGGTTGCCGGCAGCTATGCGGTAACCTTCCTTGCCGGACTGGGAAACGAATACCCACATGTCATGGTCGTATCCCACACCCTGATAACCCGTCACCCGGAAGCAGTCACCGCCCTTTTGCGTGCCTTCAACCAGGCCATAGACATGATCAACCAAAACCCGCGTCAGGCCGCCGAAATCATCGCCAAGGTCACTGGCGTGCCCATACAGCGGGAACTGAAAGGCCTGGAGTCGATCCACTGGAAGCTGCGCCTTGATCCTGCCATCAAAAACAGTCTGGTTCAAACCGCTGATATTCTCAAACACCAAAATAAATTACCCATGTCCGCAGACGTTGAGAGTTCCATTGAAGATGCCTTCCTGAACACCATTCAGCAGCCGTGATTAGGATATTGTGGGACGCAATTCATATTTCCAGATTCAACAACCGGGACAATACCAGGTTATCCCGGCTTGCTGATTTTTCACCATTTTTCACGGCCTCACTCACCGTCGAAACAGCAATCTTCACCGGTACTGGCTACAGCTCAATTGCGAACACAGTGTATTCGCATTTCCATCGACACCGGGCTTTCTGTCGGCGGGAAGGCATGGGAAATCCGGCAGCCGGTTGTGCGGGACCGGCTGACAGATTGCCGGGTCGGAGCGACGGCAATCTGCGCCTTGACAAGATGGCGTTGTCGTAAGTCGAATGAACCGATCATTCCGGTGCTCAAATCTGAAGCTCATAAGTAAGAAGCGTCCCTGAGTCCTACAAGGCTCATTTTTTCCGATCCGTGAGACCATATCCGCTCGGAATTGCATCCAATTGACCGGTGTCTCTCAGTTTTTTCATGCACTGATCAAACAGTTCTGTCAATTTGCGGGCATCGGGACGTTTCAGCGAAATGCCATTGTCAAACAGGTTCAAAAACCCCGGAGCCGGATTACACGGGATACTCGGCAATGTGGGGTTTAATCGCCTTGCCCAGCCAGTCAATCGCTTTTCCAAGATGGCGCATGTTTGCCAGACCTTCGGCGTCTTCAAGCACCTCACCCTTGTTTTTCCCGAAGCCCATATTCCAATAGGTTGAGCAGGGAATGATCATTCTTGACATCTGAAACATGTGGTTGATGGTGTCAAAGGCATGGGTGGCCCCGCCCCGCCGGACAGCCACAACCGCTGCCCCGATTTTACCGGAAAACGCATGGTTGTTGGCATACGCCAGATATCCGGCTCTTTCAATCAAGGCTTTCAGGTCTGCCGACACCGCCGCAAAGTAGGTTGGTGAACCCAGAATAATGGCATCGGCCATGAACATTTTTAGAAAGATCTCATTGAATTTGTCCTTTTTGGTGGCGCATTGCTTGTCCTTTGTCTCGAAGCATTTCCCGCAGGCAAGACAGCCCCGGATTGCGGTTCCACCGACCTTTTCAAGCTCTGTTTCCCAGCCGGCAGCCGCCAATTCATCCAGTACCGTTTTTAACAAATGTTCTGTATTCCCGCCCTTGCGTGGGCTTCCATTGATTGCGATGGCATTCATTGCGACCTCCCTGTTTTTAAAGTATCAAAACAAAATTTTGACACAATTCATCTTGAGAGCTATATGTATCCGGAATACTGCTCAGCCTGTAATAGCCCATTATCAAAATCAGATCAATTGCCATTTATGGGTATCATGTTGGAACTGAAGAAAACTCTTTTAAAAATGGACTCTTGCGCCAATGCCTGGTGATAACGGTCATAATGAAGCATAAGGCTGTCGGAAACAAATAAATCCACATCTTGCTGGTCTTTTGGCCCGTCGCAATCCAGTGGATTTATTTATTTCCGACAGCCTGACAGGAGAGATATTTGAACCAGGGAACATGGCGTGCGGCAGGTGCTTATGTGATATGGGGGTTATTTCCGCTGTATTGGAAATGGCTCCATCATGTTCCGGCATTACAGTTGATTTGTCACCGGATTTTGTGGTCCTGCCTGATACTGGTTGGTGTCATCCTGTTCATGCACGTCTCCAAAGATTTCCGTAAAAATTCATTTATCCCAAAAGTTATGGTCATTTACGGCGCTGCTGCAGGGCTTGTCGGCGTCAACTGGCTGATTTATGTCTGGGCCGTCAACGCCGATTATATTGTGGAAGTGAGCCTGGGATATTTCATCAATCCCCTGATCAGTATTGTTCTGGGGGTCATTTTCCTGAGGGAACGCCTGCGCGCCTGGCAGTGGGTTCCTGTTGGACTTTCGGCGCTGGGTGTCCTGTATCTCACCTATGCGTATGGCAGGCCTCCCTGGATTGCCCTGTCGCTGGCGGTCTCGTTCGGGCTTTACGGCCTGATCAAAAAAACAGCGCCATTGGGCTCTCTTTACGGCCTGACCCTGGAGACCGGCATTCTGTTCCTTCCCGCGCTGCTTTATCTGGTTTATGCGGACGGCATCGGCAGTGGTGCCTTTTTGCATACCGGCGCGGTTGCCGATATCCTGATGGCAGGCGCAGGGCTGATTACAACCGTCCCGCTTCTGATGTTTGCCTATGCGGTACAGCGCATTCCGCTCTCCCTGGTGGGCATTCTGCAGTTCATCACCCCGTCATTGCAGTTTCTGTGCGGTGTCCTGATTTATCGGGAACCATTCACCTTCGATCAGCTCATCGGCTTTGGGTGTGTCTGGATAGCGCTCACCATTTTTGGCGTTGAGGGATATCTCGCCCATCACGGACAGGTTGCCAGGGCGTCGTGACAATCAGCACGACAATGATCATTCTCCGAAAAATTGCATGGCCGCCGCCACCCCGTCCGATTCTTTCGAATTGACCGGTATCATGCCTTAAGGCTGTCGTAAAACCTATGACTTCAACCAGTTGTCCACGGTAGCTATAGACTTTCAGAAAATTAATTTCGCAAGGCAGCAAGGCCCATGCAAGCAAGTGACGTCGGGTCCAATGTTGCGGAAAAATCAAAATGATCATTTCGGCTGAACGCTGAATACTGAAAACAGGATGCTCCTACGGAGCTTTATCGGATTTTTGGCATTGTAATGATACCCCCCAAATCCGTTATAATCAGTTGAAACTATGAGAATAAATTACATTACGGCAAACAATTTCAAGTCGCTGGTTGATTTCAAGATTGAGTTTTCACAGTTCAACTGACTGATCGGCTTGAACGGATCGGGCAAGTCAACCGTTCTCCAATTCATCGATTTCGTCTCCCAGCTTGTCAGAGGCGATATGAAGGGCTGGCTGAATGATAGGAAATGGAAATCATCAGAGCTCAAGTCGAAACTGATAAGGAAGATGAACATCGACTTGTGTGTGTCTTTTGCAGATAATGAAGGTCAAGAAACTGGATTTTGGGAAGCAAGCTATAGCCCATTAAAGAATCTTTGTACACAAGAGCGAATCAAACAGTCTGGTTCCATTTTAGAAGTCTCTGGGGGGAAAATCACCATTTCGGAGAATGAGAAGAAGTCAGCGCCGATATCATTCGATTACGAGGGCTCAATCCTATCGGCGTTAAAAGAAGAACTGCTGCCACAACCAATCCTTGAGAGCAAGAAGCTCATGAAGGATGTTAAATCTCTTGAACTGCTTTCACCCGAATATCTACGTCAAAAAACCAGAGAGTCTTCTGGATCGCTCGGCTTGGGAGGGCAGATGCATCTTTTCTTCATGAACTTGGTGAACCAGGACGCCGAGAATTGCAGAAACAACTGAAGAGCGTTTACCTTCAGTTAAAAAACCTGGGTATCAAATCGCTACGGTCAGGCTGGAAACAGTTGGAAATCTCGGAGGGATATGCGGGTAAGGATATCTTTCTGGGCCTTTTTCCACAAATAACCACGGAAGCTCGCCATGTAAACGACGGGATGTTGCGTCTGATTGCCATTCTGGCCGAGCTTCAATCTGACCACCGCTTCCTGCTGTTCGACGAAATTGAGAATGGCATTAATCCTGAACTTGTTGAGTTCGTAATAGAAGCTTTAACCTCGACCGACAAGCAGGTGCTTGTCACGACACACAGCCCCATGATCTTGAACTATCTCAACGATGAAGTTGCGAAGTCAGGAGTCATTTACCTGTACAAGACACCGTCAGGTTTAACGCAAGCGATTCGATTCTTCTCAATTCCATCCATTGCCGAGAAGTTGACCGTGATGGGACCAGGGGAGGTGTTTGTCGATACAAATTTGACAGACCTGACCAAGGAAATTCAGGGCCTCGATATGGAGGCGCCGTGATATGTATTTTCTTCTCAGCGGGAAAGGGCCAACAGACATGGGCCTTTGTGCCGACAATATGACTGCGTGTGAAGGGAATCGCCACCAGAAGGGTCCGATGGCAATCATTGTTTCACAAATCGTCGAGCAACGATTAAATTTCTCGTTCATTGACACCCGATACTACGGCTACGTTTCGGAAAAAAAGCTCAAGCAAAGATCGTCCATTTTCAAGCAACAGAAGAAATCACCCAGTCTCCCTAGGAAAAAGAAGCCAAAGGAAACTGTCTATTTCTATCGTAATGCGCGAGCACTGGCGTTGTGTGCGAAAGACAAAGAGACTGAACTCAATGAACAAATCATAGCCGTTCTTTTTCGGGACTCGGACACAACGGCTTCTTCTGATCGTGGCATCTGGAAAGACAAATGGGATTCAATAGCCCGTGGATTTCGTGATGAGGGGTTCGATCGGGGTGTTCCGATGATTCCCAAGCCGAAGTCAGAAGCCTGGATCATTTGTTCCGTCAAGAAGAATCCGTATCAGGGTTGCAGATCCTTGGAAGAACGTTCTGGCAATGACAGTTCGCCGAACTCCATCAAGGGCGAGTTGGCTGTTATTCGTACTTTGTTGAACAGGCGCTGAAGCATGCAAATGAATAAATGGCGCAACAGGCAGCGATGAAATCCGGGAATCACGATTTCACCTGGCTTGTCAAACAGGTGGCGACATGCCTGAAGATGCAGCCCGATGACGTGATTGCTCCCGGTAGATATCATCTTGTGGTAAAGGCTCGAAGCGTTTTGTGTTATTGGATGCCCCCCAATTTCTTCAAGATGTTGTGCCGATTTTTCGTTGACAACCTATTGACCTGCTGTAATACTGGTATATACGCTTTATAAAAAAGCAGATTCCTATCAGCAACTGCCCGACAATCGCGTTACTGTACAACGAAAACGTCATGCGCGTGCGGTGCAACTACACAACGCAGACAAAAACGAAAATGACCAGATCCGGCGCCAGTGCTTCCTCTCCCTCCTCCGCTACAGGCATGAAAACACCCTTACTGGGGATCGCGGCAGGCATGCTGTTCGTCGGCCTAATCCTCGTAGTGCTCGTCTACTTCGATGTCCACGAACAGTTGGTTGAATTGCTGGAGTGGATACACGCGCAGGGTGCGATGGCAGCGGTCTTCTTCATCCTGCTGATGGCGGCGGTGGTGGTACTGCTGCTGCCCGGCATCTTCCTTACCACGGGCGCCGGCTTCGTATTCGGCCTCATCGAGGGAACCGTGCTTGTCGTGGCGGGTACGGTCATTGGTGCGTCTCTGGCCTTCCTGATCGCGCGCCACCTTTTTGGCGAGCGCGCCTCGCGGTTCATCGTCAGCCGCAGCCATCTGCAGGTCGTCAGCGACGAAATGGCGCGTCACGACCTCAAAGTCGTGATGCTCACCCGGCTGATCCCGTTTTTCCCGAGCAAGATTTCCAATTATTTCTTCGGCCTGACCCGGTTTACGTTCAAGGGCTTCGTGCTGGGTTCGCTGATCGGTTTCATTCCGTTTTCGCTGCACAACGTCTACCTGGGCTCGATCACGGCCGACCTGGCAAGTCTGAGCCGGGGCGAGGTGGCGCGTTCGCCGCTGCAATGGGCATTCTATGGCCTGGGTTTCGTCGCGACGATCGCTGCGCTGCTCTATTTCAACAATCTGGCGCGACGGGCTCTGGCTGCGTATTCGCAGGAAAGCGGCAGCTTGCATGGCGGCAAGCCCGTGCCTGAAGCAGGAACAGCGGCAGGGCCCGCCAAGGGCAGCTCATGAAATTTTCGAAATGGACCTTTTTTCAATACATCATCACGCGCGCCGCGCGCCGCCAGGGCTTCCTGGATCCGATCGAACTGCTCGCGCGCCTGCGCAGTTTCGCGCAGCCCTCCGAAGTGGGCGAGCCGGTCGAACTATTGCGTGCCGGCGTCGTGTTCCATGCGCGCGGCCTGATTAACAGCCGCGTGATCCAGTACAACCTGGACTGGGTGTGGCCCTACTGGGTTGAGCGCCAGTACAACCCGAATGACGAATCATTCATTCCACGCGCCTTTTCGGTTTCGCATATCAATCTCACCCATCGCAACTGGACCGCGCTCGGCTATCCCGACTGTGAGGAATTTCCGCTGGTCGATCCGCGCGGCCTTCTGACGCCCTGCCTGGACGGCTGGTCGCTCGATGGCTGGGTCTGCACGGAAGATGGACGCAACCTGTTTCCGTCGCGGTCCCGGGCCGGCAACCAGCGCCAGGACCTGTCCAGCGGCCTGGCGATCACGACACGGGTCCAGCAGGGTGGTCTGATGTTGAGCAGCACGGCGAGCGTCGAACTCGAGAGTGGAGCGCCAGTCTGCATGCTGACGCTGACGGCCCGTGCCGACAGTCCCGCCTGGCTGGTGCTCGCGTTACGTCCGGCCAATACGGAAGGGATCAGCTTCATCAATGATGTCGTTCTTTCCCCGGATCGCAAGACTTGGGTCGTGGACGACGAACAGACCGTCGCGTTCAGTGCGCCGGCGGAGCGCCACCTGGTATCCGACTATGGTCATGGCGATGTCGCGCTCCATTTGAAGGAGGCGCATGCCCGCCCTGTGAGCGATGAGCGCAGCAAGGGCAGTTGCGACCGTGGCATGGTGACAGCGGCCGCGCTGTTCGCGATACCCCAAGGCGGCGAAAGGATCCTGACTGCCCGTATTCCACTGCCGCACAAGGCACCCGTTCTGGCGGAAAATGCCTGGCCGGATCTGCGCGCAAGCGTGTGCACGCTGCAGTGTCCCGATCGAACGTACCAGGCACTCTACGATGCGGCGATCACGTCGCTGATTCTGCACTCGCCGGGCGATGTGTATCCGGGCCCATCGACCTACAAGCGGTTCTGGTTTCGCGATGCCGTCTACATCATTCATGCCCTGCTGTGCGTGGGCCTGGAAGCGCGTGCCGCACGCGCGCTGAGCCGCTTTCCCGAGCGGCAAACCCAACTCGGCTATTTTCGGTCGCAGGAAGGCGAGTGGGATTCCAACGGCGAGGTCCTGTGGATCCTGCACCGCTATCAGCAGCTCACCGGCAAGGAACTGTCCGCTGACTGGCACACCGTGATTGCACACGGCGCGCGCTGGATCATGCGCAAGCGGCTTGCCGGCACCCTTGCTTCGCCACATGCAGGCTTGCTGCCAGCCGGCTTCAGTGCCGAGCACCTCGGTCCAAACGATTATTACTACTGGGACGACTTCTGGGGCATCGCCGGGCTGCATTGCGCCAGCGACATGGTCCGCAGCCAGGATGCCGACATGGCAGCCGAGTTCACGCACGCCGCCGACGATTTCACCGCAGCGGTGGACCGCAGCCTGGCTTCCTGCGCGCAGCGGCTGGGACGTCCGGGCATGCCGGCTTCGCCTTACCGGCGGCTGGATTCCGGTGCCATCGGTTCGCTCGTGTCCGGCTACCCCTTGCAGCAGTATGCCGCGGATGATCCACGGCTGCTCGACTGCGCGGATTATCTGCTGAACGCCTGTTTCATCGATGGCGCTTTTTTTCAGGACATGATCCATTCCGGTCTTAACGCGTATCTGACCTTGCATGTGGCGCAGGTATTGCTGCGTGCGGGCGACCCCCGGTACCAGGCGCTGATGGACGTGGTGGCCGGCCTCGCGACGCCGACGGGCCAGTGGCCTGAAGCGATTCATCCGCATACCCGGGGGGGCTGCATGGGCGATGGCCACCATGTGTGGGCATCTGCTGAATGGGTCTTGATGGTGCGCAACTGCTTTGTGCGCGAAGAGGGCGACCGCCTGATTCTGTGCGCGGGTATTGCCGATCGCTGGCTGCAGGAGGGGAGTCCCGTGCGGTTCGGACCGGCGCCCACCCGCTTCGGTCCGGTGTCGATTACCCTCAATCCGCTCCCGGATACCCGCATCGAAATCGTCCTGCACACGGCATGGTACGACCAAAAACCCGCCATCGACGTCCGCCTTCCCGGCCATGAGCCGGTTACGCTGGAGCAAAATGCCACCACCGTCATCCTGACAAGAGAGGAAATCCCTGCATGAACATCGCGTTACTCACCAATACCTTTACGCCGCACGTGGGGGGCGTGGCGCGCTCGGTGGAAGCGTTCGCGAAGGTGTACCGGGAGCTCGGCCATCGTGTACTGGTCGTGGCGCCGGAATTCGAGGATGCGCCGGAGTACGAAACCGATGTCTTCCACATTCCCGCGATCCAGCATTTCAACGGCAGTGACTTTTCGGTGGTGCTGACGGTACCGATCGGACTGTCCGACAGCATGGCAGAATTCAAACCCGACATCATCCACTCCCAGCATCCATTCCTGCTTGGCATGACCGCGGTACGGATTGCGCGCACGCTCGACCGGCCGCTGGTGTTCACCCATCACACGCTTTACGAGCAGTACACGCACTATGTACCGGGCGATTCGCCTGCGATGAAGCGTTTCATCATCGAGCTGTCCACCCGCTATGCGAATCTCGCCGACCAGGTGTTTGCACCCAGCGAGAGTATTCGCGACATGCTGATTGAGCGTGGCGTCACCTCACCGGTGCTGGTGGTACCGACAGGCGTCAGCGTAGAGCGCTTTGCATATGGCAGGGGCCGCGACTTCCTGATGAAAAAGCATATCCCCGAAGATGCGTTCGTGGTGGGGCATATGGGACGCCTGGCCCCTGAAAAGAACCTGGAATTTCTCGCAAGATCGGTTGTGGCCTTCATGAAGGATCATGGCGAGGCGGTGTTCCTGCTGGTCGGCGCCGGACCGTCGCAGGAGGCGATCGGGCAGATCTTTGCCGAGGCCGGCATGAACGGAAGGCTCTACATGTGCGGCGTGCTGGAGAAGGACGACCTGGCCGATGCACTCAATGCGATGCGCGTGTTCGCGTTTGCCTCGAAAAGCGAAACCCAGGGCATGGTCCTGACCGAAGCGATGGCTGCCGGCCTGCCGGTGGTTGCGCTCGATGCGCCAGGCGTCAGGGAAGTCGTCGTGGACGCGCGCAACGGGCGGGTGATCCGTGTGGAAACGGAAGAGGCCTTCGCCGCAGCGCTACAGTGGATATATGCGCGCTCGGGCGACGAGATACGCACGCTGATCGCTGCCTCACGCGCCACGGCCGAATCCTTTTCGATGGCCGTTTCCGCACGCAAGGCGCTTTTGGCGTATCAAACCCTGCGGCCCGATCCCGCCATCCGGCAGCATGAGGACGAACTCGGCTGGGACCAGATCACGGCCCGCATCAAGGCCGAGTGGGATATTCTGAAGACGGTTGCGCAGGCCGGCGACGAAGCCCTGAACGAGAGCTTCTTCGCCGCCGACCAGGAGATGACGCAATGATTAGGCCGGATGCGCGTGGCACGGCCTTTTCAGGGCGTGGTGTCTGTGCCGGCAAGAGCGCCACTGCATGATCGGCAGGTTCGAGGCGCGTCTGCGCCGGCTGGTCCGCAAGTTCAGCCGGACGCATTGGCTGCTGCGCTTCCTGCATCTGTCGATCTCCGAGGGGCCTGCGAACCGGCCCGGTCTGGTGATGCTGCAGATCGATGGCCTGTCTCTCGACCAGTTCAACCGCGCCCTCGACAAGGGTGAGCTACCCTTCCTGAAGCGCCTGATCAAGCGGGAACACTACCAGGTGCACACACAGTATTCAGGCCTGCCGTCATCGACACCCGCCGTGCAGGGGGAAATTTTCTACGGGATTAAAACCGTCGTGCCGGCCTTTTCGTTCCTGGACCGGAGGAAGGGCGAAATCGTCCGCATGTTCGAGCCAGCGACGGCGCAACAGGTGGAAGAAGACCTGCGCGAACAGATGGCCAGAGACGGCGTCGATTCACTTTGCACGGGCGGCAGTTCGTACTCGAACATTTTCAGTGGCGGTGTGGACCCGGATGAAGCGCACTTCTGCGCCTCGTCATTCGGCTGGGGTTCGGCGCTGCGGGCCGCCAACCCCTTCGCGCTGCTGTTCATGCTTGTCACCAACATCAATAGTGTGATCCGGATACTGATTCTACTGGTCGTGGAACTGGTGATAGCGCCGGTCGATTTGGTTCGCGGCCTGTACCACGGCCGCAATTTCATCAACGAACTGAAATTCATCCCGGCCCGGGTTGCGATCTGCATCCTGCTGCGCGAGCTGTGCGTGATCGGCGGCAAGATGGACATCCAGCGCGGCCTGCCGATCGTGCACATCAATTTCCTGGGCTATGACGAACAGTCCCACCGCCGTGGGCCCGACTCGATGTTTGCCCACTGGACCCTCAAGGGTATCGACAACGCCGTGGAACGGCTGTGGCGCGAGGCAGCCCATGCGCACAGACGGCATTATGACGTGTGGGTCTATTCCGATCACGGCCAGAGCCGGACCACATCCTATTTCAAGCTGCAGGGCTACGATATCCTGGAGGCGGCCAATGCGGTGGTTGACGGCCTCGATGAAAGCGTGCCAATTGTCGCAGGCAGGAAACGCGCGCCCAGTGTCGAAACCCAGCGAGCCAAGTTGCTCGTCGGCGGCAAGGCCGGGCATCTGGTCTCGGTGAAGACCAACGCCGGCGACAAGAGGCATGACAAGGTGCAGGTCGCCGGGCTTGGTCCGGTAGGCTTTGTCTATTTTCCTGAACCGCTGGAACCGGCCGAACTGGCCCATGCAGCGCGAATCCTCGCCACCCGGCACAAGGTGCCCGCGGTCGTCACCGGCAGCGGGGAAGCGCAATTGCGGGTCTGGACCGCAGACCGGGAGTTCCTGCTGCCGCAACAGGCGGCTGAGCTGTTCGGCGAGGATCATCCGTTCATCGATGTCATCGGTGAAGACCTGGAAAGACTGTGCCGGCATCCGCATGCGGGAGACCTGACCCTGCTCGGCTGGCGCAAGGGCATTGCGCCGATCACCTTCGCCACCGAAAACGGCTCGCATGCGGGGCTGACACATGAGGAAACGCGGGCCTTCAGCCTGTTGCCCAGAGATGCGCCGCTGCCGGACAGCAAGCGTGGGTATTACCGGCCTTCCGATCTGCGTGAAGCGGCACTGCACCACCTCGGCCGCCCGACACCGGCGACCCGCGCGAGACGGGCGCGGGCCAGGCGCGGGCGCAGTCCGGCTCCCCATTCGGAACAATTGCGCGTGATGACTTACAACGTGCATAGCTGCGTCGGCGTCGACGGCAAGTTTGCGGCGGAACGCATTGCACGGGTGATCGCCCGTGCGAATCCCGATGTGGTGGCCCTGCAGGAGCTCGATGCAGGCCGTGCGCGTACGGGCGGCGAGGATCAGGCGGAACGGATCGCGCACTATCTGGAGATGCAGTATCACTTTTATCCCCACATTCATATCGAGGATGAACAATACGGCGATGCGATCCTCACGCACCTGCCGATGCGCATCATCAAGACCGGGCCATTGCCTGGACATCTGCCGGGTGGCAAGCTGGAACCGCGCGGCGCGCTCTGGGGTGCAATCGATCTGCACGGCACTGAGGTGAATATCGTCAACACGCATCTGGGACTGACATCGCGTGAACGCTTGGCCCAGATCGAGGCATTGCTGGGCGACGAATGGCTGGGCCGACTGAACCCAGACCAGCCGGTGATCCTGTGCGGCGACTTCAACAGCGTGCCGTCATCGCAGGGCTACAGGCTGTTGCGCAGCAGATTCCTCGACGCGCAGGCACAACTGAAAGCGCATCGGCCAGCCTGCACGTTCTACAGCCGGCTGCCGAGCTTCCGGATAGACCATGTGTTCATCCACCCCGGCATCCGGGTGGTTGGCATCACGGTGCCGTGCTCGGAACTGGCCAGGGTCGCCTCCGACCATCTCCCATTGATCGCCGATCTCACGATTAATGGGGTCGGATCACAGTAATTAATCCATCCCGACTGCAGGCGGTCGGGATGAACGG
>Ga0351870_1048_pt1 | contig 53839 bp, 42 predicted proteins | sample TotcelFGM3001M11_FD_206785 | JGI IMG/M metagenome (GOLD analysis project Ga0351870, IMG submission 206785) | Enriched cells from coal bed in the Powder River Basin, Montana, United States - Total cells FGM rep2 HSBNCT.FGM.300.1.M11 ... | reverse complement strand
AGCGTTGATCGTGATTTCTGAAACCCCGCCCATGATATATGGCATATCCCTGATCGGCATTATCGGGTTTCTGGCAGCGGCTTTGATGGGGGTGTGGCTGTTGATTGCAATTCTTCGAAAGGGCAGACTGTAGTCCGAATTATCCGGTTGTTCGCTGTTTCAGGTGAATTACCGCCTGACCAGGGCCATCCACCCCAAATAGCGAGGCGCATGATTGTCTATGTTTCAACCAAAATTGGCCGGTTCAGCAGCCGATTCACCCGCGCCATCAATCGTTTGGGAACAACGGGTTTGACCAGATAATCATCCGCGCCGGCGTCAATTATTTCAACTTCGGAATCCACCTCATCCCGCGAGGTCAGCATAACAATTGGAATAAACCGTGTCGCGAGCTGAGTTTTCAGTTTCTGAATCAATGCCTTTCCATCCATTTCCGGCATCATGTAATCGGTGATGATCAGATCGGGTCGTTCGGTGTAAGCCAGTTTAAGTGCCTGCAAGCCGGTCATGGCCGAGATGGTGACAAAATTCTGGGATTCCAGAATATTTTTCAAAATCTTCAGAATGATGATATTGTCATCCACAATTAAAATCTTTTCCGGTCGAATATTGCCCACTGCAGAAGGGGGTGTAAATTCGAGTTCGGCAGAATCGATATCCATTTCACCGGCGCTTGAGATCGTTTCCGATTCTTTGGCAACTGGTGTTTCCACGGCTTCTTCGTATTCAGGGGGCGCGACCCGAAACACCTCCTCGATCGTAGTCAATCCCTTCAATGCTTTGGATATGCCATCCTTGCTGAGAGTGGTGAACCCGTCTTTTTCAGCGACTTTTCGGATCATCAATCCAGTGGTGTCTTTGCTGAGCATTTCCCGGATGGCCGGAGAGATCATCAGCACCTCAAAGATTCCCATTCGTCCGGCATATCCCGAATACTGACAGGATTCACACCCCACACCTTTCCAGAATTTTTGATCCGAACTGACATTGAAATAGCTCGTCAACTGTTCCGCAATTTTATGAGAAAGCGGATCCACGGTTTTACAGTTTGGACAGATACCCCTGACCAGACGTTGGCCAATGACGCAAACGAGGGAATCGGTGATGATAAATGGTTCCACGCCCATGTCCATCAGCCGGGTAACCGCAGATGGCGCATCATTGGTATGCAGGGTGGACAGAACCATATGACCGGTCTGAGCAGCCTGAAACGCAATTCCGGCAGTTTCGCTGTCCCGGATTTCCCCGACCATCACAATATCCGGGTCCTGGCGCAGAATGGACCGAAGACCGCCTGCAAACGTGATTCCAGCCTTTGGATTGATCTGGACCTGATTGATGCCGTCAATGTCAAACTCGACCGGATCCTCTACCGTTACGATATTGACTTTTGAGGTATTCAGTTTTCGAAGCGCGGTATAAAGTGTGGAGGACTTGCCGCTCCCGGTCGGACCAGTCACCAGAACAATCCCCTGGGGTTTGCTGATGGCATCATTGAAATGCCGGATATCCACCTCATTGAACCCCAATTCTTCGATACTGATGCCGCCGCCTTTGGGATTTAAAATTCGAATGGTGACCTTTTCACCATAGGATGTTGGAATGGTCGATACCCGCAAATCAAATCGCTCCGTTCCGAATTTGACCTGAGTCCGTCCATCCTGAGGCTTTCGTCGAATGGAAATATCCATGTTGGAGATAATTTTGATCCGGGAAACAAGCGAGGTGTGCACTGGCTTGTCAATCTGCATGATCTCCCGCATGATGCCGTCTACCCGATAACGAATGACAACCGAATCTTTCTGAGGTTCAATATGGACATCGCTGGCTTTTTGTTTGATGGCATCGGCTATAATGGAATTGGTGAACCTGACAACCGGGGGAAGTTCCGTCAGGTTGAGCAGATCCTGGACGTTCTGTTCTTTTTCTCTGGTCTGACTGACAATCTCAAGTCCTTCGGTCATGCCCATATCAGGCCCCAGCTCCTGATCCAGTCCGCGGCGGGGATAGTATTTATGAATGGCGGAAAGGATTTCTCCCTGAGGCGCTACTGTAACAAAAATAGGCATCCGGGTCATGAACCGAATGTCGTCCAGTGCATAGAATTCCAGGGGGTTGGCCATTGCAACCACCAGTTGCTTTTTGACCTCTTTGACCGGTATCAGCAGATAATTTTCAGCCATATCCTGGGGAACCAGATCGATTATTTCCTTGGGAATGGCAACACCGTTCAGACGAATAAAGGGAATTCGAAGCTGGCCTGCCAAGGCCTTGGCAATCTGCTCATCATCCACAACCCCCATATCGATCAGCAGTTGACCGATCTTTTTCTTCTTGACTTTCTGGTTCTGGAGTGCCTCCTGAAGGATTTTTTCATTTATCAGACCGGCTTCAATCAGAATTTCACCCAGTTTTCTTCTTTTTGCGGGATTTTTTGCGTCTTCGGGAGATACGTTCATGATACCAATACAATTCCTTTTTAGCTTGTTTCCTTGCTTTAAGTAGGGCAGGAAAGGCAAAGGGGTGATGTTCTATGACATACATTTACCGTGAAAAAGTAAAATTCAGAGTTAAGTTTGTCGGAAAATTTCTGGCGCTGCCACCGTACTTCATGAGTACTCCGGGTGTCAGATCAGGGGGATGCTGAAATTGAACAGGCTGAAAAGGCTTTTTCTGCAATCATTTGTGCAGAGATTCGATCAAGCATGCGATCGGTCTGCTTTTCGGCACAGTTCGGACACAAACCAATAAATTCCAGCCGGTGTCCACTGATCTGGAAGTGGGTAACTTCCTCCAGTTCCTTGTTGAAATCAAAGTGAATGTTCTCCTGAACATCATCAAGCCGGTCGCACCCCATGCAGCGAACATGGTAATGCTCAGTCATATTTCCATCAAAGCGTTTCAAAGACCCGCCAACCTCGATTTTTTGAATTTCACCCAGTTGGGCCAGCTTTTCCAGGTTGCGATAGACTGTTCCCAAGCTGATTCGGGGCAGATATTGCCTGACCATGGAATATACCTCATCGGCACAGGGGTGGGTTTTTACCTGTTTCAGTTCCCGCAGGATAATCCTTCGTTGTCGGGTCATTCGGAGTTGTTTATCTTTTGGCATCACGGATTTTGTCTTCATTATCGGCTTTCGATCGGCGTCAGGGTACAGACGTCCGGACCACAATAATCCCCTATATATTCGGATTCCGGACGGTAGAGTACGGGTTTTGAGGAAGCGCCGCCAAATTGTTCCTCAATCACGTGGGCCGCCCATCCGGCAATTCGGGATATCGCGAAAACAGGCGTAAACAAATCCACTGGAATCTTCATGTAATAATAAACTGAAGCGCTGAAAAAGTCCACATTTACCGGAATATCGATGCCCTTTCGTTGCTTGAAGGCGGCACAGGTCTGGTCTTTCACCGCGATGGACAGTGTATGCCACAGGGGATCGCCTGTTTTATCTCCCAGAATCCGGGAAATGGGCTCCAGAATTTTTGCACGGGGATCATCCACATTATAAACAGCATGACCCAGTCCCATGATCCGCCGTCCGGCATCCAGTTCTTCCTGAATATAGGATGCCACCCGATTGATGTCGCCTATTTTTAACAGCATCTGCATCACGCGCGCATTGGCGCCGCCATGAAGTTCTCCAGAAAGCGAACCAACCGCTGCAGATACGGAAGCGTACATATGGGCACGGGTCGATGCCACTTCCCGCGCGGCAAACGTGGACGCATTGAATGAATGTTCGGCATGAAGCACCAGGCAGATATCCATGAAACGGGCTGTTTCAGGATCAGGTATTTTTCCGCTCAGCATATACAGAAAATTGGCCGCATGATCCAGTTCCGTGTTCGGGGAAACCGGTGATCGCCCGTTTCGGATTTGATCCCAGGCCGCAACAAGTGTCGCCATTCTGGCTATCAGGCGAATGGCGATGCGTTCTGATGCATCCGGATCGGAGATTTGAATATCGGGATCATGGTTGGCCAGAAGCGCCACGCCGGCCTGAAGAATATCCATTGGAAGCGAGTTTGACGGGCAGTTCCGTAAGGCCGCGATGACTTCCGCAGGAATTTCCCGCTCCCGCGACAATCGTTCCTTGAATTGTTTCAGCTCGGATCGGGACGGAAGCTTTTCATACAGCAGCAGATATATTGTTTCCTCAAAGGTCGTTTGCTCCGCCAGATCCTCGATTCGATATCCCCTGTAGATCAATCTGCCTGCATCGCCGTCCACATCACTGATTCGCGTGCTGGCAATGGCTACACCCCGCAATCCGGTATTGAGTGTAATTTGGCATTCCTCAGTTATCATGTAATGGGTCTCCCTGTTCAGGATTGCGGGTAATCAATCCACATGTCGGCTTCGTTTCCACAGTGGGTGCAGGTTGCCGTGCCTTTGATTTTGGAGGCATCTTTGGGTTGGGCGGTTGGTTTGGACTTGTCTGGAGTAGCCTCCGGCAGCGAACACGTGATTTCCATTTCAGCCTCATTGCCACAATGCTCACATTTGCATACCTGTTTTGTTACGACCTGTGTCATTTGAATGTCCTTTCTTTGTATATCCATGTGTTGCCTGTTCGTTTTCACGATAAATCGATTCAATCCCGGCACCTGATCAATAAATTAATGATTTTTACTGGGTTGTCATCTATAGCCTTTCAGAAAAACCATTTTCCATTCAAGCGATAATCGTTGTTGTTATTCTTATGAGATTAAAAAAATGTCAAGCAATAATTATTTATTCAAAAGCAACCGTCGACGTTCTCCCTTATAACGAATTAAAAATTCCGGTTGTTTTTCGTCAGTTGAATTTCAATAATATACATGTTATGAATTGATTCCAGAGCAATCATATGAACTTATCGACTTGAATTTAAACAACGCAGGTTGTGGATGGTTTCAATCAGCCTAAAAAAAGGCTATCAGTTGCCTGTCGGGGGTCAGCCGTCTTTGGATATGGACACGCTGGCCCCGCCGCTCCGGGTGGGCGTTCATCCGGATGCCATTCCATTCATTAAACCCAGGCTGATGGTACAGACCGGTGATCCGGTGTCCATCGGCCATGTTCTGTTTGTTGACAAACGGCGACCGGATATTCATTTTTTATCTCCCGGAGCGGGAACGGTGGAGGAAATCGTTTTCGGCCCCAGACGACGTTTGCACACCATCATCATTCGGCTTGCCAGTATCGAGACCGCAGCGTCTTTGGGCAGCCTGACCCTGTCTTCCATCCATCATATGGACCGAAACGATCTGGTAGCCTATCTTCTGAAAGGCGGTGTGTGGCCATTTATCAAACAGCTTCCATTTTATGATATTGCGGACCCGGACATCACCCCTTCGTCCATCATCGTCAGTTTGAGCGATCTGGAGCCGTTTCAGGCTGATCCCCGGGTTTATCTGAAATCCCGGACAGATCTGTTTCTGATGGGACTCGAAATATTGAAAAAGCTTTGTCAGAAGCTGGTTGTGACCATTCATGCGCAGCATGAAGACCTGGTTCCGGATTTTTCAAATTTTATCACCCATCATGTAGCGGGTTCCTATCCGGCCTCACACCCTGGCGTTATATTGTATCATACCCGGACCACACCTTCTGACAACCGCGCCTGGATCATTTCAGGACAGGATGTCCTGATGCTTGCCGGTCTGGCCCATACCGGATGCTATCCAACAGAGCGGGTCATTGCGCTGGCAGGTTCCATGTCGGCTGAGCCAAAACATATACTGACCCGAATCGGTGTTCCGGTTGACCACCTCATTTATGGGCGCACAAAAGGTGCCAGTATCCGATGTATCGCCGGAGGATTGTTTACAGGCGCCAACATCCCCCCAAACAGTTTTATGGGGTTTTATCCAACGTCCCTGACCCTGATTCCGGAGGGCAACCATCGGGAGTTTCTGGGATTTGTCCGTCCCGGATTCAGCAAACCCAGTTACTCCAGAACCTTTTTCTCTGTTTTCAATAAATCCCTGCTATCTGTCGATACCAATGTTCATGGTGGGAGGCGGGCCTGTATTGCCTGTGGGGCCTGCACCGAGGTCTGTCCTGTGGCGATTCTGCCGCAGTTGACCTATAAGAGCATTCTGGCAAATGAGGTTGAAATGTTTCTGGCGCATGGTCTTCTGGATTGTGTGGAATGTGGTCTGTGCACCTATGTCTGTCCGTCCAAAATAGAGCTGAATGATGTGTTTACAACCGCAAAACTGGCGTATTATCGGGGAACCTGACACATGTATCTGTTTCAGCGCTTTTTTGACACCCTGCGGCCCCATGTGGAAAGCGGGGGGCGATTTGAAAAACTGTATCCGTTCTATGAATCCATAGAGTCCATTTTTTTTAGCCCTGACCAGGTCACGACCAGCGGACCGCATGTCCGGGACAGCCTGGATGTCAAACGGTTCATGACACTGGTGATTCTATGCCTGATTCCCCATTTTCTGTTTGGCATCTATAACGCCGGGTTCCAGGCCAGGCTGGCATCCGGACAAAGCCTGTCCATGATTCCGGTCATTTTTGATGGTCTGATTCTGGTCATGCCCCTGGTGGTGACATCCTATGCGGTCGGATTTTTCTGGGAAATCCTGTTTTCCGTGGTTCGCAAACATGCCATCAGCGAGGGTCTGTTTGTTTCTGCCATGCTGTTTCCCCTGACGCTTCCGCCGACTGTCCCGGTCTGGCAGGCGGCACTTGGCATATCGTTTGGCATTGTCATCGGTAAAGAAGTCTTTGGCGGAACCGGGAGAAATTTTTTAAACCCCGCGCTGACCGCCCGTGCCTTTCTGTTTTTCGCCTATCCGGCGCAGATGTCTGGTGACAGCGTCTGGATTGCGGCATCATCTGTCAGTGACGCAGTCAGTGGCGCTACCCCCCTGGCCATTGCAGCAGCTTTGGAAGCCGGCCACGATATCGTGGTGACACTGGAATCTGCTGGCTTTACCCTGTCCAAACTGCTGTCCGGACTTTATCCAGGAACCATTGGCGGCACCTCCGCAGCTTTATGTGTGCTTTCGGCCATCTTCCTGATCGCTATCGGTGTTGCCAGCTATCGTATCATTATAGGGGGTATTTTGGGGCTTGTTCTGACCGGTCTGGTTTTAAATGTGTTCTCCGGTCCCCATGCACCGGCCTGGTTTTCCATGAACCCGTTTTACCATCTCATTCTGGGCGGCGCGGCATTCGGCCTTACATTCATGGCGACAGATCCGGTGACCTCACCGGACATGAACCATGCCAAATGGATTTATGGTTTCCTGATCGGCATGTTGACCATATTGATCCGCGTGTTTAATCCGGCTTTTCCCGAAGGAATGATGCTGGCCATTTTGTTCATGAATGTGTTTGCACCGCTCCTGGATTATGTTGAAATCAAGATGGTGCTGAAGAAACGGGTGCCCAATGTCTGAAAACCAGAAAGCGTTTGTGGTTGCAGCCATTGTCTGCGTGACATGCAGTCTTCTGCTGACAGCGGCTTCCAGCGGGTTGAAAGACTATCAGGTTCGAAACATGACCATTGACCGGCATAAGAATCTATTAAAATCGGTCGGGCTCATTGATTCAGAAAAGACCTATTCCCCGGAAACCATTGAAACCCTGTATACCGCCAATATCCAGTCACTCTGGATCGATTCCGCAGGCAGGCTGATTCCGGAATCCGAAAGAGGTGCCCGTGATCTGCCGGTTTATCTGTACATTCAAAATAATGACATCAAGGCCTATATTGTTCCCATCGATACAACTGGCCTGTGGGGGAAAATCAATGGATATCTGGCCATCAAAAACGATGGCAGCACCATCATGGGGTTTACCGTTTACAGCCATTCCGAAACTCCGGGGCTGGGAGGGGAGATCGAACGGAAATGGTTTCAGAAAAATTTTGAAGGCAAGCGGATTGTCAACAAAGACGGGCAGTTTGTATCGGTTGGGGTTGCCAGGGGAGCGGTCCGGGACCGGATACAGTCGGCACAGCAGATCAATTTCGTGGATGGCATCAGCGGCGCTACCCTGACCGGAAAATACCTGTCCGCAGGTCTGAAAAATGTCCTTCAGGAATATGAACCGGTTTCCATTAAATTCAGACAGCATGACATTTCCCGAGTGCCCGGAGTTGGCAATTAGCTGTTAGCAATTATCAAGGATAACTGTCACGTGAATAGAAAAACATTCAAACCACTGATCGAACCGCTGTGGGGCAACAATCCCATTTTCGTTCAGGTACTGGGGATTTGTTCAGCCCTTGCCGTGACGGTTCAGATGAAAACCGCCATTGTCATGGGCCTGGCCCTGACTTTGGTCACGGCATTCTCCAATCTGACCATTTCCCTGATCCGGAATCAGATTCCCAAAAACATCCGAATTATTGTGGAACTCTGTGTGGTGGCGACCCTGGTCATCATTGCCGATCAACTGCTCAAGGCATTTTTGTATGATATCAGCAAGCAGCTCTCGGTTTTCGTTGGCCTGATCATCACCAACTGCATCGTCATGGGGCGGGCAGAATCCTTTGCTCTGGGCAATCCACCCGCTGCCTCGTTTTTGGATGGACTGGGAAACGGGATGGGCTACGCCATGGTTCTGGTGACGGTCAGTTTTTTCAGGGAGTTGCTTGGCAGCGGCAAACTGTTCGGGTTTTCGGTCATTCCCGATATTTTTTATGACTGGGGATACCAGAACAACGGCCTGATGCTTCTGGCACCGGCGGCGTTTATACTGATCGGGCTGTTGACGTGGGCTTATAAGATAATACATTCAAAATGACGACAGAAAAATCCTGTTTTTTATCTAATCATCCAACCATGCATTTTTACGCCCTCACCGTTTATGAATTACGGCTCAGATACGTCAATCTCTTCTGAAATCAGAATGGCTTCTGCAATGCTGCGCATGGATTTTCTGGTTGACATGCTGCGCTGTTGCATCCATCGATAGGCTTCCTCTCCGGTCTTGTTCCGCCGCAACATCAAAATTTCCTTGGCCCGCTCCACCAGTTTGCGGGTTTCCAGCTCTTCCTGAATCACCCGTGTTTTGACCATCAGCTCTGTGTTGAGAATGGCTACGGCCGCCTGGTTGGCAACGGTTTGAATCAGATATACTTCGGTTTCTGAAAATATATGGAGGGCCGATGTAAAGCAGTTCAATACGCCAATGACTTTTCCGCCCTTGACCTGAAGTGGCACGCTGACCATCGACACCAGACCCAGCTTTCGGGCCATTTCTTTTTCCTTGAACCGGGGATCCTGCAACACATCCCGAATGATGATTGCCTCTTTATGGGTTGCGACATATCCGACAATACCTTCATTCATATGCAGGGATCGATCTTTCAGATAAACCGGATCAATGGTCTGGGATGCTTTCAGGCGAAGGATCGGTGGTTCCATCCGTTCATCCAGCAGCCATAAAGAGCAGATTTCAACGCCGGTAACCTTTGCGGTGACCATGACGATCAGCTTCAGGATATCTTCCAGATATAAATCCGAAGTGATGGCACCACTGATATCCATCAGCGCCTTGATATAGTTGTCATACGTGTCGGAAGCGGCTCGATCCATGAATGATGCCAATACGTTATTTTTCAATGGTTGCAAAGACAGTCAAATCGGTTATAATAACTGTTTTTTGACGAATCGGTATTACGGTAAACGCAATTTAACATGATATAAAAGAAAAAGTGAATCTCTACGGTTGTGTTTTTAATCGAATCATTTTGTTCTGTCAAGAATGGGAATGAACAGGAATTCAGGAATTTATGAACGAGCAGGACAAACAGGAAATCAGCCGGCGGCGGACCTTTGGCATTATCAGCCACCCGGATGCCGGAAAAACCACATTGACGGAAAAACTGCTGCTTTTTGGTGGCGCGATTCAACTGGCTGGTGCGGTAAAGGCCCGAAAGGCGGCCCGACATGCCACCAGCGACTGGATGGCGGTTGAAAAAGAAAGAGGCATTTCGGTCACCACATCGGTGATGAAATTTGTGTATGATCAATTTGAGATCAATCTGCTTGACACCCCCGGGCATCAGGATTTTTCCGAAGACACCTATCGCGTGCTGACGGCTGTTGACAGCGCCCTGATGGTCATTGACAGCGCCAAGGGTGTGGAACCACAGACCGAAAAACTGATGGCGGTCTGCCGTCTGAGAAATACGCCCATCATCACCTTCATCAACAAGATGGACCGGGAAGGCATGTCTCCGCTCGATATCCTGGCCGATATCGAAAACCGGCTTCAGATCGAATGCACCCCAATGACCTGGCCCATCGGTGCAGGCAAGCGGTTCAAAGGGGTGTATAATCTTTACCGAAAATCCCTGCTGCTCTTTACCCCCGGCAGTGACACCCGGAATCAGGACAGCATTGAAATTTCTGATATTCAGGATCCGATGCTGGATGACATGCTTGGCAGCCAGGCCAATGAACTGCGAGAGGACATTGCGCTTTTGAACGGTGCGGCCAACCCGTTTGAATCATCCGAATACCTGAAGGGCAATCAGACGCCGGTATTTTTTGGCAGTGCGGTCAACAATTTCGGTGTTCAGGAACTTTTGAATGCCTTTGTGGAAATGGCACCCGCGCCGCTTCCCCGAATGGCCACCACCCGAATGGTGTCACCCGATGATCCGGAATTCTCCGGATTTGTGTTTAAAATTCAGGCCAATATGGATCCGGCTCACCGGGACCGGATAGCGTTTCTGAGAATCTGTTCCGGAAAATTCACACGGGGCATGAAGGTGATGCACCACAGACTTGGCAAAGAGGTCAGCATTTCAAACGCCACCATCTTCATGGCCCAGGACAGAACCCATGTGGAAGAGGCATATCCGGGCGATATCATCGGAATTCACAATCACGGAACCATCAAGATCGGCGATGCCTTTACCGAAAAGGAACCACTGAAATTCACGGGTGTTCCCAGTTTTGCGCCCGAGCATTTTCGTCGGGTCCGGCTGAAAAATCCACTGAAGGTCAAGCAGCTTGCCAAAGGCCTTTATCAACTGGCCGAGGAAGGCGCGGTTCAGGTGTTTCGGCCGCGCATCAGCAACAGCTTTATCCTGGGCGCAGTGGGTGTTCTGCAGTTTGATATCACCATTGCCAGGCTTCAGGATGAATATGGGGTGGATGCGGCCTACGAGAGCATCGATATCGCCGCTGCCCGATGGATTCGATGCAGCGATAAGAACAGACTGGCCGTGTTTGAAAAGGAAAACCAGGCGTCTCTGGCTGTGGATGCCGAGGGACAGTTGGCGTATCTGGCCAGAAGCGAATGGAGTCTGGGATATGAAATGGAACAGTGGCCGGATATCGAGTTTCTGAAAACAAGGGAATATGTATAATGCCGGAATTCCGGAATGCCGGGATGCCGGTCAGTTCCATTCGGCCCTTGATGTCCTTTGAGTCCTTTTCATCCCTTTGATTCAACGGGGTAATCCGCAGGAAGAATATGTACCAATATCAGCAGGATCAAACATATTTTGGTCAGATTGCAGGCGATTTGATGGAATCGGGCGTTCAGGAGCTTCATGAACTGGGCGCATCCGACATTCAGATCGACCACAGGGGCGTCGCCTTCCGTGCGGAATCCGATGCACTGTATCGGATCAACTATCAGTCACGGCTCTTCACACGGATATTGGCTCCGGTCAAGCGGTTTAAATGCCATGACAAGGATCACCTGTATCGGATTGCCGGTGAAATTGAATGGCGGGATTTTTTTTCACTCGACCACACGTTTGCCGTGTTTGCCAATGTCAATCACAGCCATATTCTGAATTCCCAGTATGCCTCGCTTTGTGTAAAGGACGCCATTGCCGACTGGTTTCGGAATCGGTTTCAAAAACGGCCCGATGTCGATAAATTTTCCCCCGATATCTGGGTGAATGTGCATATCGAAAACAATATGGCAACCATCAGCATCGACACATCCGGCGGTTCGCTTCACCGCAGGGGCTACCGGAAAGAAACTGTGGAAACACCGATGCAGGAGACACTGGCTGCTGCTATTATTCGACTGACCGGGTGGGATGGCGAAAAGCCGCTGATGGATCCCATGTGCGGGTCCGGAACCCTGGTCTGTGAGGCACTGATGCGGTATTGCCGTCTGCCTGCCAATATGCTGCGCAGCCGGTTTGGATTTGAATTTCTGCCGGATTTTGATAAACGAATCTGGACAGCGGTCAAATCCGAAGCTGAAAAGTGTATTCGGAATTTGCCCGAAGGCCTGATTTCAGCAGGCGATATTTTATCATTGGCGGTCAAGTCAACCCGAATTAATTTGAGCCACCTGCCCTATGGAAAACAGATTCAATGCCGGAAAATGGATTTTCATGACATATCGCCTGTCGAGCCGTCCGTGATTGTGTGCAACCCGCCTTACGGCATTCGAAAAGGGGATCAGTCCGGGCTGGATGTTCTATATTCCAGTTTGGGGGACTGGCTGAAACAGAAGTGTCAGGGATCGGATGCCTATATCTATGTGGGTGACCGGGAGCTGATCAGACATTTCGGGTTGAAGCCATCCTTGAAAATTCCGCTCAAAAACGGCGGATTGGACGGCCGACTGGTCAAATATCAGATGTATTGAGTAGTGAGTAATGAGACTGTTGGAAGCGGAGGCATTTTTCAATAAAATTCTTCCGATTTCTCACTACTCACCACTCATATCTCACCACTATTTGACAAAAGGAAACACCATGAAGAAATACATTGCACCATCCATTCTCAGTGCGGATTTCACGCGACTGGGAGATGAAATCCGCTCCGTTGAAGTGGCGGGTGCCGACTGGATTCATGTGGATGTCATGGACGGGCATTTTGTCCCCAATATCACCATGGGTCCCCTGATTGTGGAGGCGGTTCGGCGATCCACGCAATTGCCGATCGATGTGCACCTGATGATTGAAAATCCGGACCGGTATATCGCAGATTTTGCCAAAGCCGGCGCCAACCTGATTTCGATTCAGGTGGAAGCCTGCATTCATCTGAACCGAACCCTTCATCTGATACGGGATCACAACTGTCGGGCCGGTGCGGTACTCAATCCATCCACACCGCTCAGCGCGCTGGAATGGATCATCGACGATCTGGACTTTGTGCTGATCATGAGTGTCAACCCGGGGTTCGGCGGTCAGTCGTTTATTCCGGCAAGCCTGGATAAAATCAGATGTCTGCGAAATATCCTGGAACAGGAGCAGTCTTCCGCCCTGATTCAGATTGATGGGGGTGTCAATGAAACAACCATTGCCGAAATCGCCCGGGCCGGCGTGGATGTCTTTGTTGCCGGATCCGCCATCTTCGGCAGCGATGACCCTGCCAAAGCCATTCATCGGCTGAAAAGCGCGATTGACAGCCAGTTGGCAGACCAGGAGGCATAACCATGACCGTTGCACCGAACCTGCCCAGGATTCAGGTGATTCATGGGCCCAATCTGAACATGCTGGGGAAACGCGAGCCGGAAATTTATGGCAGTCTGTCGCTGGATGACATCGATGCCCGGATTCAGAAATGTGCGGTTGGTTTGAACGTTGCCGTTGATTGCTTTCAGTCCAATCATGAAGGCGGCATCATCGATCAAATTCATGAAATCCGGAACACGCATGCAGGACTCATCATCAACCCGGGCGGCTATACCCATACCAGCGTGGCTATCCGGGATGCCCTGCTGCTGCTGGTGTTTCCGGTTGTCGAGGTGCATCTGTCCAATATTTACAAGCGGGAGGCATTCCGGCAGCACTCCATGATTGCGGGAGCGGCCACCGGACAGATTTCCGGCCTGGGACATGAGGGCTATATGCTGGCTCTGACCTGGCTGGTTCGACAGATTATAGACAACTACCCGGCCACACAGGAAAATCCCGCATGAATCCAATCCATATCGCCAAAATTGCACAGGAACTCAATCTTTCAGACCATCAGGTTCATGCCACGGCCGAACTCCTGGAAGCGGATGCCACAGTTCCCTTTATTGCCCGGTACCGCAAGGAGGCCACAGATAGCCTGGATGAAGTGGCGGTAACTGCAATTCGGGACCGACTGAATGCGCTTTCAGAGCTGGATAGCAGGCGGGAGTCTGTTTTGAAATCCCTGGAACAGAACGGTCATCTGACCGATGAGTTGAATGCGCGGGTGCTGGCGGCTGACACATCGGCGGAACTCGAGGATATTTATCTGCCTTATCGGCCCAAACGACGCACCCGGGCCATTATCGCCAGGGAAAAGGGTCTGGAACCATTGGCCATGACCATCTGGAGCCAGACCGGAATCGATCCGGCTGCCGAAGCCATGCCCTTTGTCAATCCGGAAATTGGAGTGGAGACGGTAGAAGATGCTCTGGCCGGCGCACGGGATATCCTGGCGGAAATAGTCAATGAACACGCAGAGGCCCGGTCCCGAATTCGGGCGCTTTTCATGGAAAAGGGTATCATCTACAGCACCGTGGTTGCGGGCAAGGAGACAGAAGGCGCCAAATACCGGGATTATTTTGATTGGAAAGAATCCATCGCCACGGTCCCGTCCCACCGGGTCCTGGCCATGCGGCGGGGCGAGCGGGAAGATTTTTTGAATGTCAGTATTACACCGCCGGAAGAGGAAGCCCTCCGGATACTGCAGCAACAGTTTGTGGCCGGTGATGGCGATGACTCCCGCCAGGTGATGGCAGCAGTTCAGGATGCCTGGAAGCGGCTGTTGTCCCGGTCCATGGAAACCGAAATCCGGCTGTGGGCCAGAGAAAACGCCGATATCGAGGCCATCCGCATTTTTTCGGAAAATCTGAAAAATCTCCTGCTGTCACCCCCTCTTGGCGCCAAACGGGTCATGGGAATTGACCCGGGGTTTCGAACCGGGTGCAAGGTGGTCTGTCTGGATCCCCAGGGGCAACTCCTGCATCATGACACCATTTATCCCCATACATCCGACCATCAGGCAGAAGGGGCCAGAAAGAAACTGGTTCAGCTTTGTCAGGATTATGGCATCGAGGCCATTGCCATTGGAAACGGAACCGCCGGGCGGGAAACCGAGGCATTTGTCCGATCCATCGACAGCCTTGCCGGCCTGCAGGTGATCATGGTCAATGAAAGCGGGGCCTCCATTTATTCCGCATCAGACGTGGCGCGGGATGAATTTCCGGATCTGGATCTCACGGTTCGGGGATCGGTCTCCATCGGCCGCAGGTTGATGGACCCGCTGTCCGAGCTGGTCAAAATCGATCCCAAATCCATCGGTGTGGGTCAGTATCAGCACGATGTGGATCAGAATCTGCTGAAGCAGGCACTGGACGATGTCGTGATCAGTTGCGTCAACCGAGTGGGGGTGGATGTCAACCGGGCCAGTGTCCAGTTGCTGACCTATGTGTCCGGTCTGGGACCCCAGTTGGCCAGAAACATTCTGTCCTGGCGGAACGAAAATGGCCCATTCAAAAGCCGGGAGGCCCTGAAAAAAGTGAAGCGATTAGGACCAAAGGCATTTGAACAGGCCGCCGGATTTCTACGCATTCCGGACAGTGCCAATCCCCTGGATGCCAGTGCCGTGCATCCCGAACGCTATGCCCTTGTTAAGACCATGGCAGAAGACATGGGTTGCGGCATTGCCGAGCTGATCACGGATCCGAATCGCCGGAAAGCGATTTCCATTCAGACGTATGTGTCGGATCAGGTGGGACTGCCCACGCTTCAGGATATTCTGGATGAACTGGCCAAACCGGGCCGGGATCCCCGGGACCGGTTTGAAGCGGTTGTATTTGCAGGCGGCATCGATAAAATCGGGGATTTGACGCCTGGCCTGAAACTGAACGGCATCGTGACCAATGTCACGGCCTTTGGTGCGTTTGTGGATATCGGGGTCCATCAGGACGGTCTGGTGCATATCAGCGAACTGGGTGACCGGTTTGTCAAGCATCCGTCTGATGTGGTCCGGGTCGGTCAAACGGTTCATGTCACGGTCATGGATGTGGATCTGGCCAGAAACCGGATATCGCTCAGCATGAAATCGGTTCCGGGCGAGCGTCCATCCAGGGAACGGGCCTCCGCCCCAATGCCTGAAACCCGGAAACAGAAACCTGTCAAATCTCAGGCTTCGGCAAAAAACCGGCCCTTCAACAATCCGTTTGCAGATATGTTTGACAGGCAGACCGAAGGGAACCGGAACCAGAAAGGCAGTGATTCGAAAAAGCGTGATAATTAAAAAAATGGATACCGATTTCGGTTCAGGCTGACGGCAGTTGGATCGTCAGGATTGTATCCATGTCGTCGCCGGTTTTCAGGTTGAGACTTCCGCCCATGGCTTCTGCAATCAACCGTGCCGTGTAGACACCCAGACCGGCTGCGCCGGTTTTACCATATGTCACACCTTTTTCAAAAAACCGGTTGCGGATCTCGATGGGTATACCGCCATGGTTATGAATATGAATCTGGCTGTCACCGGCGGTTTGACGCAGGTCAATGGTTACGGTCTTTCCCGACGGGCTTGCTTCAATGGCATTTTTCATCAGATTGGTGATCATGCAGTAGCACAGAAGCATTTCTCCTGAAATCATAAACCAATCATCCGGATCTGCAGGCAGGCCATTCACCAGAAGGACAACCGGTATATTCCGGGCTTTGGAAAGGGCATCCGTTTCCATCAGCCCCATGCGTATGATACCGGGTATGTCAACCGGTTCTGGCTCGACCCGATAGACTCCCCGTTCCAGCTTCCACAGATCCAGCGACTGGCTGATCATTTTTAGCAGTTGAAACCCCATGTCTTCGATGGTTTTCAAATCCGAAAAGACGCCTTCGGGTAAATCCGGTGTTTTTACCAGTCGGGTCGATAATGAAATAATTCCGGACAGGGGTCGTTTGAAATCGCTGCCAACCATGCGCGTCACGCTTTCCCGCAAACGCACCATGGCCTCAAGCTCTTTATTTCGCCCGGCCAGAGTTGTCAGCGCATGTTTCAACCGCAGGTGGGTTTTGACCCGCGCCAGAACAACAGACGGGTGAAAGGGTTTGGAGATATAATCCACGGCACCAAGGGACAGCCCCCGACTTTCATCTGCACCGTCGGTCAGAACCGTTATAAACAGAACCGGAATGTCACGCGTACCCGGATCATTTTTCAGCATCTGGCACACACGGTATCCATCCATATCCGGCATCTGGATATCAAGAAGGATGATATCCGGCTGGGGGGTCTGGGTTGCCCGGCTTAACGCCTGCTCGCCGTTCTGGGCCATGATGGTTTCGAAGCCATCCTGAAAAATGGCGCCCAGTACATTGAGGTTGATCCGTTCATCATCAACAATCAGAACCCGGGGTATCTCTTTTACCCCTGTGCCCGGCAAATTTTCAGAAATATTATCTGAAGATATGGCGGATTGGCTTTCTCCCATCAGATTCACATCTCCTGCAATCTGATTTCGGCCGCTTCCTTTGGCCGTATACAGCCATCGATCCGCAGTCTCAATCAGTTCCCTGGGGCTGGACTGTTCCCGTTTCGGGCGGATGGTCCCCACACCGATGCTGATGGTGACATGTGGCGCAACAGGTGAAAACGCATGGGGGATACCCAGATCGATGATACTTTGATGCAACCGGTGGGCCACCTTCAATGCGCCATTCAAATCGGTGTCGGGCATGATACAGGCAAATTCTTCACCGCCATAGCGCGCGACCAGGTCGGTTTGACGTTCTACAGATGCCGCCAGCGTCAGGGCGACTTCCCGCAGGCAGTCATCGCCAGCCATATGACCATAGTGATCGTTATAGGCCTTAAAATGATCGATATCGGCCATAATCATGGAAATGGGGGTGCCGGATCGAATACAGTGTCGCCATTCATGCTCCAGAAACTGCTGAAAGCGCCTGCGGTTGGCAATACCGGTAAGGCCGTCTATTCCGGAGATGCGGTTCAAGAGATCCCGTTGGTGTTTCATATCCAGATGGATTCGGATTCTTGCCAGAACAATGGCGGGACGAAATGGCTTGGTCACGTAATCCACTGCACCCATTTCCAGCCCCCGCCGTTCATCCGCCTCATCGCCCATGGCGGTAATGAATATGATCGGAATGTCACGGGTCTCGGGTTGTTGAACCAGTTGCTGACAAACCGCAAATCCGTCCATGTCCGGCATCTGAATATCCAGAAGGATCAGATCAGGCGGTGTGTTGGAAAATGCCCGCTTCAATGCCTGGTTTCCGTTCAGTGCCACGCTGATCTCATATTTGTCTTTCAGCATTTCATTCAAAACATGTACGTTGGCGCGTTCGTCATCAACGATCAGAATCCGTGGTTTGCTTTCCGGCATGACATCCTCTTCTCAGAATTACAGATTATTCATCATTTTTTGTTCAAGTTGAAGTAGCGTTTCTCCGGCTTCTTCGAATTCAAAATCTTCGACCTGTCTGGTCAGGACAGAAAAAATATCATCATGAAAATCCCCGATATGTTTTCTGAGCAAGGGAAGCAAATCAGCCGCCCGAGGGCTTCCCTCAAGCAGAAGGGTTTTGAATTCAGCCCAAAGCGGCCCGATTTCCGGTTTAACCAGGGTGTCATCCAAATCGGGTTTTCCGGATACAGTCAAGTCCAGAAGGGTCAGACCGGCCATGAGGGCATCACAGGCAGACTGGAATCGCTCAAATATCTCTTTTGAACCGCTTGAATTCATCCCGTCCTTCAGCGACTGATCCAGATCGCTGGCTGCGGCGAACAGATCATTGGCGCTCAGATTGCCGGAAATCCCCTTGATCGCGTGTGTCAGCCTGCGGGCGGCATCGCGTTCACCCTGATTCAGTGATGCGGCGATTCGTTCGGCAATATCATGGTTGTCGTGATAGAAATCCAGCAGCAGTTTTTTAAACAGACGCCGGTTGTTGCGAACCCGGTATAAGCCTTCAGAAAGGTCAATGCCCGGAATTTGTTCCGGCAATGTGTCATCATCCGTTTCGATGGAGATCCCGGTTTCAGGTGGTGTTGAATCTGCCGGATTATCCGCACATGGCAGCCACCGGATCAGGGTCTGAACCAATAGATCGGGGTCAATCGGTTTCGCGATATGATCGGTCATTCCGGCAGCCAGACATTTTTCCCGGTCGCCACTCATGGCATGCGCCGTCATGGCAATGATCGGAAGCCTGTCAAATCCATCCAGCTTTCGAATCGCTTCGGTAGCCTGATAGCCATCCATATCCGGCATCTGAATATCCATCAGCACCAGATCGGGTGATTCTGTTTGAACCATGCTCACGGCTTTCCGACCATTTTCCGCGATACGGACAGAAAGCCCGGACCATTCCAGAAGTTCGCGGGCTACCTGTTGATTGACCGGATTGTCCTCCACCAGCAGGATACGTCCGGCCAGATGAACCACTGCCGTGTCTTTCATGGAAATGGCCATTTCGGAATGAATGGGACCGCCTTCCTTTCTGGAAATGGCATCCGTGATGGTGTTCAGCATGATCGCGGAATTGACCGGTTTCAATACCAGTCCGTCCAGTTCATTTTTCTGAACCCGGCTTAACACCTCTTCACGACCATAGGCTGTGACCATGATCAACGTGGGAATATGGGTCAGGTCGGCCGTGGCCCGAATGCGGCGGATGGTTTCAATGCCATCCATGCCGGGCATCTGCCAGTCCATCAACGTCAGGTCAAAGGGGTTTCCGTTTTTCTGCGCGGTTTCCAATTTTAACAACGCATCACTTCCGGATGCGGCACAGACGGTCTGAAAGCCAAATCCCTGAAGCATATCGCTCAGGATATCCCGTGCGGCCGGGTTGTCATCGACCACCAGAACCCGTTGCCCGCTGAAATCAGCCATGGGTCGTGCCGGCTGACATTTTTGATGCTGTTTGCCAAAACGGGCGGTAAAGGAAAATTCGCTTCCCTGCCCCGGCGTGCTTTTTGCCTGGATCTCACCATCCATCATGTTCACCAGTCTCCGGGAAATGGAAAGCCCCAGACCGGTTCCCCCATAGCGCCGGGTGGTGGATGCATCTGCCTGAGTGAATGCCTGAAACAGTTCGGAAATCTGGCTTTCACTCAGACCGATACCGGTATCGGTCACGGAAAAACGTAATATAACATCCCTGTCGGTCTCTTCAGCCAGCGATACCGAAACAATCACCTCGCCCCGCTCGGTGAATTTGAGGGCATTGCTGGTCAGATTGGTCAATACCTGACCCAGGCGCAGGGGATCCCCGATCAGTGCCCTGGGAATATCTTTCGGGCAATTGAGCAAAAATTCGACGCCTTTTTCTTCGGACTTTCCGGTATGGATGACAGCCAGATTGTTCAGAACAGCATCCAGATCAAAGGCGATTTGTTCGAATTCCAGTCTGCCGGCCTCAATCTTGGAAAAATCCAGAATATCATTGATAATGCGCAACAGGTTTTGGGAAGCCGCCATAATTTTGGTCAGATAATCCCGCTGCTGTTCGGTCAAACCTGTTTTTAACGCCAGATGGCTCAATCCGATGACAATGTTCATGGGCGTACGGATCTCATGGCTCATGTTGGCCAGAAAGTTGCTTTTGGCCTGAGTGGCGGATTCCGCAGTCTCCTTGGCCTGCAGAAGTTCCAGATTGGCCAGTGCCAGATCATAGGTGCGCTCGTCTACCAGCTCCTCCAGATGATCACGGTTTTTTTTCAGCTCGATGGCATCCTGCTGGGTTTTGGAAAATAATTTCTGAATTTCAAGAACCATTTTATTGAAAGCATTGCCCAGAATGCTCAGTTCATCCCGTGTCTGAATATCGATGAACACATCAGAATCATAGATTCGTTCATGATCCGTTTTATCATTTGTCTGACGACCGGCTTTGTCATCCAGGCTTGTACCGGCAAATTCCTTGACTTTTTGCGTCAGAATTCGAACCGGAACCGTGATCCGTTCAGAGAAAAAGAATGCCGCGCCGATTCCCAGGAACAGCGCAACCATACCGATAAGGCCGGATAAAGCAATCAGTTGATGAACGGTTTTCTTGACATGATCCCGGGAGGCCACACCCACCAGCCACAGGGGATAACTGGTCAGGGGGGCGCTTTCCAGAAGAATTGACTCATAAACGTGTGGGATATCTGAAGGCGACTGCCAGTTGGCGCTGATTTCAAGAAAATCGGCATGTGCGTTTTGCGCAGAATCATTTTCACGGAATCCGGACTGGTGTGGCGATGTCACATAAAAATGATCGGATTGGGCGTTAAACGCCAGGGTCATGAATTCATTGCTACCCGCCCGGGTGTTTCCAAACAGCGTGAGATTCATTTTTTCAATGTTTACCCACAACAATAGATAACATCCGTCTATGGCTTCACCTTTTTTAAGAACCGGCTCCTTGAATACCAGAATGTTTTGAAAACCGTTTACGGAATCCGCTGTCGGAATATGGATGACCGATGGTTTTTGCGGAGGAAGCGAGACCAGTGTCCTGATAACGCCGTCAATCGTGACAGGCGAATTGATGGCTTCGACATACCCCGTATCATCACAGATAATGACGTTGTCTTTCATGATCAGGATGTTCTCGATCCAGGGTTCCAATGATCGAATCTGTGAAAAAAAAGATTTCAGACTGGGAATGAAGACAGCACCCAGCTTGGGGTCGCTGCCAACAAATTCCACCAGGGGGTTGATGCGCCACAAATTCAGATTGGCGTTTCTGACATCGATAAAACCGGAAAGAATTTCAATGCCCATCTGAAGCGATTGACGCAGTTGGCGTCTGGATTCCTGCTCCAGTAGCCGGATGGATCGATATCCCGTGACCAGGGTCAAGAGCAGAATCACCAGCAGCACAATACCGGTTGTCATGGTGATCAGTTTGGCCTTGATGGAACGGCTGGAAAACAATGTGGATAAATTTTTCATCCGTCAGTATTCATCCTTCATCTTTCATCCTTCATCCTTCCGCCTTCATCCTTCATCCTTTCAACCTACCGTGTCGCCCGAATCAGCGCATTCATTTGTACCAGTGTGACGCCGAATTCCTCTTTCCATATCCGGTTCAACTCGGATGTTTCATCCTGGGACTGGGCATTGAAGAATGCCTGAACCGCCTCTTTCAATTGACGGTCCTCTTTACGAAACGCCCATCCGATTTCATCAACCGGCCCCACGGGAAAGGCGACAACCGCACGTTTGAATTTGTGCCGGGTATTCCATAGTGCGATATCGGCATCCACCAGCGTGAAATCGGCTTTTCCATTTTCCACAGCCTCCAGGCTCGCGTCCATGCTCATCAGGTGAATGATCACCGGAGATCGGGAAAATGCCTGTTCATTCTGCGCCAACAGCCAGGTATGAAAACTGGTGTTTTTTTCCACTGCCGCTATTTTTCCTGCCAGATTGGATAATGATTGAATGTGTTGTGGATTTCCCTGGTTGACAATCACCATCATCCGGCTTGAAAACAGAATGGCAAAATCAAGTTTTTTGGTGCGCCAGTCATTTTTTGTCAGATGGGATGGATACACGTCACATTTTTCGCTGGACAGCAGACCGGGTGTATAAACAGCTTCCAGGTCCGTTTTCCCGGTATCGTCAAAAAACTGTTCATCCCAGTCAACACGATGAAATACCGGGCGGATGTCACTTCCCATGCTGGCAGCAAAAGCACGCACCTCCCGGTAAATCGGCCCGGAGAAGGCGCAGTTTTCACGGCAGACCAGATCCGTCATCACCGAGTAGACAGGTGTCAGCGGAACCATGCAGATTCGAAATTCTCCTGACCGTTTGATTTCATCCAGATCCCGTGCATGGGAGGTCTGTGAATTGTTTCCAGCAATAAATGCGATGAGGCTCGCAACCAACATGAGTCTGAAAATGACGGGTAGAAATCTAAAGCGGGTCTGTTTCATCCGTGTCACCATTTCCTGTTTATTCGGAGATTGATCCAACCAGTTGAATAAACTGGGTTAAAGACATGCTATAGTATTTCTGCCAGATGCGGTTCAATGCGGAATTGTCATCCGCCCGCTGTGCCTTGAAAAATGTGCGTACCGCATCCTGGAGGTCTTTGTCTTCCTTTCGAAACGCCCATCCATTTTCATCAGTGGTTCCGACCGGAAACGCCATATCGGATTGTTTATATTGATGCCGGACCGCCCAGATGGCGGCATCAGAATCGACAATGGTGAAATCCACCTCGCCTTTATCCACCGCATTCAGGCAATCATGGGTTAACATCAGCCGGATCAGGATGGGATTGGAGGCAAAAATCCCCTGATTCTGCTCCTGCATCCAGGTGTGATAACTGGTGTCTTTCTCGATGGCCGCAACTTTTCCGGCCAGGTCTGACGGCGTTTTAAACTGCGCCATTCGGGACCGGTTGACGATCACCATGCGCCGGGACGGAAACAGGGTGACAAAATCCAGTTTTTGGGATCGCCAGGCATTAACACTCAGATTGTTGGGATACAGATCAACCTGGCCTGAGGCCAGCAACTCAGGCGTATAGACAGCATCCCGAACCGTTTTCCCGTCCTTGTTGAAAAACTGCTCATCCCAGCCGATCCGCAAAAAACGGGGCGTGATATCTTTACCCAGGGTGGATACAAACGCCATGACCGCATCGTATGCCGGTCCGCTGATTTGGCAGTCGGTCCGGCAATCCGGTGGCTCTGCGCTGCATACAGATGGATGGATCGGAGAAATTCCGATCCGGATTTCCTTGGATTTTTTTATCTCATCCAGGGACCGCGCATCCACTGATACAACAGGCATCAGGAAAACACAGTACAGGATAATCAACGCGACCAGTCTGTTTGTCATGAGACGTCTCCATATATGAATTATGGTTTGAGGTTTTTGGTCTATATCACGGGGAGACCTGTGATTCGCTTGATTTTGCATGATGCTGCGTCTCCCATCGCTTGTCCAGATAGTACAGGATGGGAACAGTCATTCGGGAAAAGAGCAGAGATGCGACCTCACCGGCCATCAGCGATATGGCAAGCCCCTGGAATATGGGGTCGAACAGAATGACCATCGCTCCGACAATCACCGCTGCGGCCGTCAGCATCATGGGCCGGAATCTGACAGCCCCGGCGTCGATGACAGCCAGGTCCAGAGGCATTCCCTGAGCCACCCGCAGTTCGATGAAATCGACCAGAATGATGGAATTCCTGACCACGATGCCTGCTCCGGCAATGAAACCGATCATCGATGTTGCGGTGAAAAAAGCATTCATCGCGCCATGGGCCGGCAGGATGCCGATCAGGGAGAAGGGTATGGCGATCATGATGACCAGTGGCGTGGAAAACGACTGGAACCAGCCCACGACCAGAATGAAAATCAGAATCAGAACAATGCCAAAGGCCAGCCCCAGGTCTCTGAACACCTCATAGGTGATATGCCATTCCCCATCCCATTTCATGGACAGTTTCCGGTCGCTTTTTGGCAGGGCAGCCGTGTGTTGCGCGATTCGGTATCCTTCCGGAAGGATAATGGCGTCGATTTTTTTCTGCATTTCAAAAATCGCATAAACCGGACTTTCTTTTTCACCGGCCACATCCCCGATGACATACACGACCGGCATCAGATTTTTGTGATAGATGCTGGTGTCTGCGACGGATTCTGTTACACGGATCAGGGACGCGATGGGAACCAGTGCGCCGGTTGCATCTGCGATTTGCAGCGTGGAGAGTCTGCCGATTCCAGCCCGCCAGGAAAGCGGCAACTGAATCACGATGGGCAGGTCCTCTTTTTCGGTCGGAACATGAAGCAGACCAATCGGTTTTCCGCTCAGCGCCATTTCCAGGGTTCCGGCGATCCGGGCTGCGGGAATGCCATGAATGGCCGCTTTTTCCTTGTCGATTTCAACCGTAAGCTGCGGCTGTTCATCCTCCATGTACCGGTCCACATCCACAATGCCCGGGGTCTGTTCAAAAATGGTCTGAATCTCCTGTGCGATCTGTTTCTGGCGTTCATAATCCGGGCCATACACCTCGGCCACCAATGTCGAGAGTACGGGCGGGCCGGGAGGAACCTCTGCGACCTTGAGTCTGGCCCGATATTTTCCGGCAATGGCCTCCAGTTCGGGCCTGACCCGCTTGGCAATGTCATGGCTTTGGGCGTGTCGCTTGGACTTGGATGCCAGATTGACTTGAATGTCGGCCAAAGCCGGGCCCTGCCGCAGAAAATAATGCCGGACCAGACCATTGAAATTGAAAGGACCGGATGTGCCGACATGAATCTGATAGTCCGTGACCTCATTGATGGTCTTCAGATATTCCCCCATTTCCAATGATGCAGAGGCAGTCTGTTCCAGCGTGGCGTCATCCGGCATGTCAATCATCACCTGAAATTCACTTTTGTTGTCAAACGGCAACATTTTTACCTTGACCCATCCAATGGCAACCAGGGCACAGGAGAGTATCAGAAGCGCGGCAACGGAAAGCAGAAACACCCAGCGCCAGAACGGCACTTCAATCAGAGGCGTCATGATCCGTCTATACAGCAGGGTGCTCCAGCCTTCGGATTCTTCGTGGCCAGGGCCACCGGCATCATGTTCCGGAATCAGCCGAATGGAGGCCCAGGGGGTGACGATAAAGGCCACCAGCAGCGAGAATATCATGGCTGCGGTCGCACCTACCGGAATCGGACGCATATAGGGCCCCATCAGGCCTCCGACAAAGGCCATGGGCAGAATTGCAGCAATCACGGTCAGCGTGGCCAGGATGGTCGGGTTGCCCACCTCGTCCACAGCCTCGATGGCCACATCCAGCCGGGGACGCCCGTTGTTTTCTGGCAACCTGAAATGACGCACCATGTTTTCAACAACCACAATGGCGTCATCCACCAGAATCCCGATGGAAAAAATCAACGCAAACAGGGTAATCCGGTTGAGGGTATATCCATATAAATAAAAAACAGCCAGCGTCAGGGCTAGGGTGACCGGTATGGCAAACGCCACCACGCCGGATTCCCGATGGCCCAGGGTAAACCAGATCAGGATCGTGACCGACAGGACGGCAATGGCCATATGAAAGAGGAGCTCATCGGATTTTTCCTTGGCAGTTTCGCCATAATTCCGGGTGACGCTCATCTGAACCGTATCCGGAATGATGGTTCCCCGGACATCTTTCACGCGTTGCAGAACCTGATGCGCAACCTGAATGGCGTTGGTTCCCTTGCGCTTGGCAATGGTCAGCGTGACGGCGGGACTGATTCCCGGTTTTTGGGAATCCGTTGTCGAAACCGGCTCGGAAAATGCGGGGCCCTGTCCAAAAAACACATACTGATCCGGCTCCCGGGGGCCGTCCGAAATATCGGCCACATCCCGGAGATATACCGGGTGACCCTGATGCACCCCCACAACAACCTGGCCGACATCTGACACTGAAGTCAAATATCCACTGACATGAACCAGAATCCGGCCGTCTGCAGACGGATACGAACCGGCATGAGATTCCTGATTGGCAGCGCAGATCATGGATGCGGCCGTTTGCATGTCGATACCAAAACCGGCCAGCCGGACCGGATCCATATCAACCGATATCTGGCGCCGGTTTCCGCCGATCAGGGTGGTGATGGAGACATTGTCCTCCCGTTTGACCACATCATCCACCTCTGCCGCAATGCGGCGCAGGGTGTAGTGATCCACATCTTTTGCCCAGAACGTCAGAGCCAGTATAGGTACATCGTCGATATACCGGGGTTTGACAAGGGGTGGGCTGACCGCGCAGGGGATCCGGTCCATGTTGGCCATCAGCTTGGACTGAAGCCTGACAATGGACCGCTCTTCATCCTGACCCACAAAAAACCGGACAATAGCCATAGACATCCCCGGACTGGATGTCGAGTAAATGTATTCGACGCCCGGCACCTCCCAAAGCAGTTTTTCCATGGGTCGCGTCACCCGTTCCTCGACCTCTTTGGCACTGGCCCCGGGCATCTGCACAAAAATATCGATCATGGGAACAATGATCTGAGGTTCTTCCTCACGGGGAAGGGCAATGACCGCGGCGATCCCCAACAGAATGGATGCAACGATAAAAAGCGGCGTGAGCTTGGAATTGATGAATCCGCCGGCCAGTTTTCCGGCAACGCCGATTTTGATGGTCATGATATGCCCTCCACCATCATGCCGTTGGACAGATTCAGGGGGGGTGTTTTGACATAGGTCGCACCGACTGTCAACCCGGACAGAATTTCGGCTTCGGTTTCCGACATCCGGCCGGTTCGCACCAGACGAAACCGGACTTTTTTGTCCGCATCCACCTGATACACACCCGTCAACTGGCCCTGAACAATCAGGGCGGACCGGGGAATCCATACGCCCTCAACCGATGCCAGAGGAATCATGGCCCGGGCAAAAAGCCCGGAAACCAAGCCGGAATGGGCGGGAAGATTGACCTGCACCTGAAAGGAGCGGCTTCTGGAATCGGCAATCGGAAAAATGGTGTGAACGGTTCCATTGAGGGTCAGATGTTGAATGGATGGAATCCGGATCAAAATGGTCTGGTTCGGTTGAACGCTGGCAATACGGTTTTCGGGCAGAAGGATATCAACCCGGTATCCTTCTGCAGACTCGATATTCAGAAGCGGTGATCCGGGAGCAGCCAGATCCCCGGGTTCGACATTCCGGGCCGTGACGATGCCGTCGTATGGCGCCAGAATTCGGGAATCCTCATCCGTGACCCGGGCAGCCGTCACTGCGGATACTGCCTGCCTGATTCGTTGATCGGCCGCATCCACCATGGCCCGGGTCTGAGCCAGGCTGGCTTCTGCCTGAAGATGTTTTGCCCGGACCTCATCAAATTCCTGTCTGCTCGCAGAATCTGTTTTCATCAGATTGACATATCGCTGATAGGTGGCCTGGGCCAGGCTGGCGCCGGATTGGGCGGCCTGACTGGCGGACTCTGCGGCTGCCAGTCCGCTTTTGGCTTCAGCCAGAACGGCTTCAGCCTGCTGGCGCTGGGCGCCGACCATGCGGGAATCGATTTCAACCAGTATCTGGCCGGAACGAATCCGATCGCCTTCCCGAACATGCACGACCCTGACGGTCCCCATGAGCTTGCTGGAAACAACCCCCATGGTTCTGGCCTGAACCGTACCGACCGCTTCGTATGTAACCGGGTGAACAGCGGATGCGACCCGGGCGATTTCAACCCGAAGCACGTCGCCGGGTTGTACGACCTGAGATCCGGGCTGAATTTTTTCACCGCATCCAAACAGCCACGGCATAATGGCCAATATAGACAGAATAATCCGGAAATGTGTTGGCATGGCAGTCTCCATAAACGGAAGTCAGCGGTCAGAAGTCAGGGACCGGATTTCGGAAGTCGGCATGAAACGGAAAAAATCAGAATTGATTTCAATTTCATTCACCTGAATTCTGACTCCTGAATTCTTCAATTAAAATTCTCATCAAGCGTTCCAGCGGCCAGAAACAGATCCGCGCGTGCAACGATATAATCATGAATGGCCTGAATCCGGCTGGTTCGGGAATTCTGCAGGCTCAGTTCTGCATCCAGCAGGCTGACCAGGGGATACAAACCATTTTCATAGCGGTTTTCAACAATATAAAGGCCTTCCTCCGCCTGAAGGACAGACGTTTCACTGACGCGAATCCGATTCCAGGCACTTTGGGTCATCAACCAGGCCTGACGGGTCATAATTTCCACATTTGCTTTCAAATCCCGCAGAAGTGCCTGAATCCGCTTCAACCCGGCTACAGATTCGCGGGTTCTGGCAGAAATCCGGTCTCCGCTGTACAGGTTCATGCGCATCATGGCGCCAAGCGTGTAGTTGTCTCCAAAATCATCCCATTTTTCTGAATTGATCTCATAGTTGGCAATCAGACTGAGCTGTGGCAGGTGACCCGCTTTGGATTTGTCAATTTCCCGGTCGGCGACAGATTCCAGAATTTCCATCTGGCGAATCATGGGATGTTTCAACATGGCTTCGTTTACCCATGATTCGAGGGTTCCCTCGATTAACAGTGGATTTTGATCCAGATTGGTGAGTTGTGGAAGAGGCTGGTCTGCCGGGCGCCCCATGACGCTGTTTAAAACCGCGATGGCGATTTGCATCTGGCTGTCGGCCTGAATCCGTTCCTGTTCCAGCTCGGAAACACGCACCTGAGCCCGCAGTTGATCACTTTTCACGATAAATCCATTGTCATATCGCGCCGTAATCAGTTTCAGATGGGCGTTGGCCGTCACAATAGCGTTTTGAATCACATGAAGATGCTGGTTGGCAAGAATGAGGCCGGCATAGGCCTTCACGGTCTGATGAATCACATCCTGACGCGTTTGTTCGGCCTGAATCTCAGCGGATTTGATCTGGCTTTGGGCCTGTGCCACACCGATTTGTGTTCGGCCACCATTATATACCATCCACTCCATTGACAGAACCGATGCAAAATTGGTGATGGCAGACGGGTCATTCAGTCGAGCGGGATCAAAGTCGGCCTGAGCAATCCGTTCCTGATTCAGCCGGGTTCCAAACGCCCACATGGGATTGTTGGTGTGATTCAGTGCTTCGCTGAAAGAAATTTGGGGATAGGCCCCTGATTTTGCCTGAGTCATCTGATGCTCGGCCTGCTGGATGGAAAAGTCTGAGGCTTTGGTCTTTGGATTTTGCTGAACCGCCTGTTGAATGGCCTGTGAAAGGGAAAGACCGATGACCGGTTGGGCCAAATCATCTGCCTGTGACAGGTGAAGGGGACAATATTGAATCAGAAAAAGGATCAGAATTGATCCGGTGACTGAAAAACGGTTCATCTCGTTTCTCCCTGTTAACCGGTTAAACCGGATTTCCGGCCAAAAGTTGCCTGACGGTGGTTTTAATCATGAGGCCATTCATCCAGATGCGTACAGACGCATCGTCTTCTTTTAATTGGGCCAAAAGCGGTGTAATCCGCAAATCGGAAACTGCGGCGGCAATCCAGGCTGCCATTCCGCGAATCCGGGTGTCAGCAGACTCAAAAAATGGAATCAGATCCCTTTCAATGTCAATACCATGCTGGGGATAGGCATGAAGCAGCCGGCCCAGTCCCCACAGAACACCGGCCTGCAAGCCGGGGTGTTCGATAAAATTGCCGTCAGGTCGAATATAGGAAACCAGGATGTGCCCATATTCATCCGACATGCGTCTGCTTCTGGCCATGATTTCGCCCATGGCCTGTGGAGAACCCCATCCAATTCCGCCGGATTCGTCATTCAGGTTCCACATCAACCGGCGCATGACGGTTCGGGCCGATTCTGTCTGAACTCCGGCAAGTCGTGAAACCACCTCTCCAATCAGGCTGACACAGGGCCAGTATACGGTTTCGTCAGGGTGGTAGAGCAGTGACAGTAAAACATTGGTCACTTTTAACGGCGGGTAGTTGTGGATCGTGTTCATCACCCCGCTCAGACAAGATGTCCGTATCAACTGAATGACAGCCGGTTTCATCTGACGGATTGATAAATCTGCTGGGGTGGACATGCGTGTTTGCATCACCGGTTGGCTAACGGACAAGCAGATCGGTCATGTGGTTTCCTCCCATAAGATGCAGGATGACGGACAATTTTTAATGGCTTCTTCCACATCCTTTGGATCATATCCGTCTGCATCAATGACATCGATAAATCCCGCCGCATTCATTCTAAAGATGGCAGGCGAGACATCGACGCATACGCCGCAAAGAATACAATCACTCAGATCGACAACCGGTTTTTTCATGACAGCCTCGTATCATTACACTTTCAAGAAATTCCTACACCCGAAACGGCTGCCTGTCAAGCCCACGCGAAGACAGTTTGCTGAAAACGGGCCCCACCCGGATCGGTAGTCTGGCAACCAACTGATTCCCATCATATTTCACTTGCTTTTATCATGACTGCAAGATATAAAATGACATTAAGACGATTTTTTTGGTTATCAACGTTCTGGGTGAATAAATATTTACGCATTGATATCAATCCGAATTATAACACTATAAATACCATATGATGACGCAAGAAAACTTCGAATCAGGAGGTGCGGGCATAGATATTCAGAAGCGGCCGGCTAAGGCCGATAAAACCAATATCAACAGAGAGATTAAAGCCAAAGAAGTCCGGATGATCGACCAGGAAGGAAAACAGATCGGGGTCATTCCGCTTTACAAGGCGCTGGCAGCCGCAGGCGAAGCAGGCATGGATTTGGTGGAAATTTCACCCAATGCCAATCCGCCGGTCTGCAAGATCATGGATTACGGAAAGTACAAATACGAGCAGACCAAAAAAAAGCAGGAGGCCAAAAAAAAACAGAGTACTTTCCAGGTAAAAGAGATCAAGCTTCGTCCCAAAACTGCCGATAATGATCTGCTGACCAAAGTCGACCATATCAGGCGGTTCATTGCCAAAAAGGACAAGGTCAAGGTGACCGTCATGTTCAGAGGCAGAGAAATCACACTGGCTCAGGCAGGGAAAGAACTTCTTGACAAGATTGCAGTCGAGACAGACCCGATTGCAGTTGTCGAGCAAAAGCCCAAATTTGAAGGACGCACCATGGTGATGATTCTTTCACCAAAATAAGACTGGGCCACTGCCCGATTTCTGTTCGAGTTCTGCCCGAGTTCTGGTTGATGAATTCATAATGAAGAAGGTATTTTTGATGGATCGAAGATGGCGTGGGCGTGGTAAAAACCCGCGCCATCTGTTTTTCATAAACAGCCATGGAGTGTCCGAAATTTCACATTCACGATAGCTGTTTCGTGTTTATTCTGATTTTTGACGAATGAATGATATATTTTCATAAGAGAGTTGTATTTCAAGGAGACAAAACAATGCCCAAAATCAAAACAAACCGGTCTGCGGCCAAACGATTCAAGACCACTGCCAGCGGAAAATTTGTCTATCACAAATCGCATGGAAGCCATATTCTGACCACCAAATCCCGGAAACGGAAACGATCCCTGCGTCAGAGTCCGATTGTTGACAAAACCAATCAAAAAGAGATAAGATTGCTGCTTCCAAACGGTTAATGGAATTTGTAACACATTAACATACCAGCACAGAACAGCATGATCAATGGGCTGTATTTTCTGTGATGTATGAAGGAGAGTCGTATGCGTGTAAAAAGAGGATTTAAAGCGAGACATAGACGTAACAAGGTTCTGAAACTGGCGAAAGGCTTCAGAGGAGGCCACAGCAAGTTGTTTCGGACTGCCGCAGACACGGTTGACCGGGCCCTGAATTACAGTTACAGGGACCGCAAGGTTCGCAAACGCGAATTCCGGGCATTGTGGATCGCCCGTATCAATGCGGCTGTCAGGGGATGCGGTCTTTCCTACAGCCGGTTTATCGATGGTCTTAAGAAAGCAGGCATTGCCCTGGATAGAAAAGTCCTTGCAGAACTGGCCATATCCGATCCCAATGGTTTTGCCAGAATCGCTCAGTCTGTTTCTTCGGCATCCTGATCACATTTGGTCTCCGGCAGCCATCACCAAGAGGGGGTGGCGCCGGTTGCCATCCGCATTCCCCATCTCAGCCAACAGAGCATAACCCGTGGAAATCCAACTTGATCAGATTTATCATCAGGCCGTGGAAGCGCTTTCTGCTGTTTCCGACGCAGAGGCGCTGAAATCCCTTTCAGTTCAATACCTGGGAAGAAAGGGTCTGATTACCCAATATTTACGCGGAATATCGAAACTGCCTGCCGATCAGCGACCGGCAGCGGGCCAAAGGGCCAATCAGGTCAAGGCCCGTCTTGAAGAGACATTTCAGGCTGCATCAGACAGGCTGGCGCTTGCACTTCAAAATTCCGATCCTGGAGTCGATGTGTCTCTTCCCGGCCGGATTCCAGCCAGAGGAACCCTTCATCCGATCACGCAGATCACCCGGACCATATGTGATATTTTCAGGCGAATGGGGTTTGATATTGCAGAGGGTCCGGAAATCGAACTGGACCATTACAATTTTGAAGCGCTGAACATCCCGAAAAATCATCCGGCCAGGGATATGCAGGATACGTTTTACATATCGGACAATGTGGTGCTTCGGACCCATACATCTCCCATTCAGGTTCGATATATGGAAGGGCATGTACCACCGGTTAAAATCATCGCACCGGGCAAGGTCTACCGGTGTGACTCGGATATCACGCATACACCCATGTTTCACCAGGTGGAAGGGCTTGTGGTCGGAGAAGGTATCGCGTTTTCAGATCTGAAAGGGGTTTTGACCGGTTTTGTCCATCAGATGTTTGACGATCAGACCAGTCTTCGATTCCGGCCCAGCTTCTTCCCGTTTACCGAACCCAGCGCAGAGGTGGATATTCTGTGTGTAATGTGCCGCGGCAGGGGATGCCGGGTCTGTTCCCAGACCGGATGGCTGGAAGTTCTGGGTTCCGGCATGGTTCATCCTGCCGTGTTTGAGAATGTCGGCTATGACACGTCCCGCTATACGGGTTTTGCCTTTGGAATGGGCGTTGAACGGATTGCCATGCTGAAATACGGAATCGATGACATCCGAAAATTTTTTGAAAACGATAACCGGTTTCTGAGACAATTTATTTAACGGCTCTTTGAATCCGTTTTCAAGGAAGCGATCAAGGCAAGGTCATTATGAAAGTAAGTTTAAACTGGCTGAAAGACTACGTCCCGATTCTGTTGGCACCCAAAGTACTGGCCGACGGTCTGACCATGTCCGGTCTGGAGGTTGAAACGCTGACCGACCGGTATGACCATCTCCGGGATGTGGTTGTGGGACGGGTGCTTCAGATCACACCCCATCCCCACTCGGACCACCTGAACATCTGCACGGTGGATATGGGTGATACAACAGCCGATATTGTCTGTGGTGCCCCCAATGTTCAGATGAATCGACTGTATCCGGTCGCACGGGTCGGGGCGGCTCTTCCAGGCGGGTTTGTCATCTCGGAAACTCAGATCCGGGGGATTGCGTCATCCGGAATGCTGTGCAGTGAAATGGAACTGGGCCTGGGTCCGGACGCATCCGGTTTGATGGAAATCACCCGGTCGTGCAGTCCGGGCGAATTGTTGACATCGGCACTGGCACTTTCCGATCCGGTCTTTGAACTGGGTCTGACACCCAACCGGTCCGATTGCCTCAGCTTCTTTGGTGTGGCGCGGGAAATTGCAGCGCTTCAGCACAATTCGATCACGCTGCCGGAAGTCGAGCTGCCGAACAGTATCGATGACATTCACCGCCATACGTCGGTGATCATCGAGGCGCCGGATTTCTGCCCCCGTTACGCAGCCGGCCTGGTCCTTGACATCACGGTTGGCCCATCACCGTTCTGGCTTCAGGACCGGTTGATTTCTATCGGATTGAAGCCGGTCAACAATGTCGTGGACATCACCAATTATGTGATGATGGAAACCGGGCAGCCCCTTCATGCCTTTGATTATGACCGGCTGGCTGAAAATCGGATCGTGGTCAGAACTGCGATTGAAAATGAGCCTTTCACGACACTCGATCACAAAGAGCGGCTGATGCCCCGGGACACGCTGTTTATCTGCGATGGGGAGAAACCGGTGGCTGTTGCCGGCGTCATGGGCGGGCTCAATTCTGAAATAGAAACCCAGACACGCCGTGTTTTGATCGAAAGCGCCTGGTTCAATCCGACATCCATTCGAAAAACAGCCAAATATCTGGGCCTCAAAACCGATGCCTCTCACCGGTTCGAGCGGGGAGTCAATCCGGAAGGGGTGATTTTCGCCTTGAAACGTGCCATGTCATTCATGGCGTCGATATGTGGCGGAACCGTCACGCAGGGGATCATCGATGTCTATCCGCGGCCCTATTCAGCATCTCCACTGATTCTTTCCGCTTCAGAAACCAATCTTATTCTGGGGACCCGGATCACTTCCGATCGAATGGGGCCAATTCTTGCCGGAATCGGATTTGAAACCGAAAAACTGGATGAAGATCGCTGGCAGGTGATTCCGCCGCCCTGGCGCGTGGATGTGTCAAGGCCGGTGGATCTGATGGAAGAAATTGCCAGACTTTCCGGATATGATACGATTCCGACCACATTTCCGTTGCTGTCTTCCGGGCTGACACCCGTTTCGCCGTTTCAGCGTCTTCGGGAAACGATTCGGGAGATGATGGTCGGATTCGGATTCACCGAAGCCATCAACTACAGCTTTATTTCAGCAAATTCCAATGACTATCTGCGATTGGATGCAAATGATATCAGACGGCAGACCGTTCAGGTGATGAATCCGCTTTCAGAAGATCAGTCTGTCATGCGCACATCTTTGATTCCCGGTCTGCTGACAACGTTGCAGCGAAATCTGTCCCAGCAGCAGAAACGCCTGAAGCTGTTTGAGATCGGGAATACGTTTATTGAAACTGAAACGGATCGGCTTCCAGAAGAAAGGGAAATGCTGGCTGGGTTGTGGACGGGCAGCCGACAGGAACCATCCTGGCATTGACCAGACAGTTCATGCGATTTTTTTGATCAGAAGGGGGTCCTGGAAGGACTGTTCGCCGGACTCCGCATTCACGCCCGGTTTTCGCGGGCTGATGCAACGGCGTTTCCCTATATCCGGCCCGGATACGGGGCGGATATCCGGCTTGGTGACGAGGTGATCGGGGTCGTCGGAGAATTGAATTCATATGTCCTGGAAGCGTTTGACCTGAAACAGGGTGCAATCATTTTTGAAGTGGCGCTTGCCCCGATGGTAAAAGCCATTCCATCCCTCAGGCAATCGATTTCCCTGCCGCGGTACCCATCCGTCAGCCGGGACGCGACATTCATTCTTTCCAAAGCCCAGGCATCCGGTTCCATTCTCGACAGCATTCAGATGATCGATGAACCGCTGATTGAACAGATTCAGATTTTTGACGTGTTTGAAGGGGGGTCTCTTCCTCTGGACCGCAAGAGTGTTTCATACCGCATCACATACCGGTCGCCAAGCGAGACGCTTGAGGATGATCGGGTCACCCAGATTCACAAACGGATTTGTGATCAGGTGATTGAACGGTTCGGGGCTCAGCTTCCGGACAGCCGGTAACGCATATCAATCGCAGGTCATTCAGGTGCCGAAATGAAAATGGGGATGATATAATTCTGATATGTTGAAATGCCGATATGCCGAAATTCCGGCATATCGGCATTTCAACATGGATGAACGGAATTCACCCCATCGGTTATGTAAATGACATCTGCCGTTTTTATTTTGAATCCTGAATCCTGAATTCTGTTTTTTTCAAGCCACACTTCCTGACGTTGCCTCTCAAAACAGGGCGATCATGCAATGGCCATTCCATCCTCCGTTCCCGCACCCCAGGTTTCAAAACCGGATAAACTGATTTTCAAAATCGGCGAGGTCAGTCTTCTGCTGGGTATCCCGACTTCGGTCATCCGGTTCTGGGAAAGCGAATTCCGCCATATCCGGCCCAAGCGAACCGAATCCGGCCAGAGACTTTACCGTCAGACAGACATCGATCGTCTGATGGAAATCAAAACCCTGCTGTATGAAAAGCGGTTGACCATTGAAGGATGCAAACAGGAGCTGAACCGGAAAAAACAATTATCCGGTTCAAATGAATCATCATTCGGGATTGAAGAAATCCGGCGTCAATTGAAAGAGATTCAGCGGATTCTGGCCTGAAAATTAAGCTTTTGGAGAATGAATTGTCAAAACCCATTCGGTCCGGACAAATCAACCAGACACTGTTCAAAATCTCGATTACCGTCAATATGGCCGCCGGCCTGGATGAATTATTCAGATCGATTCATGCAGACCTGAGATCAATCATGGATGCAACCAACTTTTATATCGCCCTGTATGATCAAACCAAAGACACTGTCATATTTCCCTACTGGGTTGATACGATCGATGACTGCCATCCACCAATTATTGGCGTGAACCAGAGTGCGTCATTGATAGCAGCGGTCATTCGAAGTGGATTTCCGTTGATGGTCACCAAGCAAGAAATATCCAGCCTGTATGCACAAGATGGTTTAGCCTCACCTGCCGGTACGCCATCAGAAATCTGGCTGGGAGTCCCCTTGAAAGCCGGCAATGAAATGATCGGGGTCATGGCAATCCAGAGCTATCATGATCCGACATGCTATGATCAGACAGATCTGGAGGTGATGGTTGCCGTAGCGAACCTGACAGCCACTGCTGTCAGGAGAATACGGGCGGAGCTGGGTTTGAAGGAGAGTGAGTCACGGTTTCGGGAAGTTTTGGAGAATTCGTTGGATGTGTCATACCGGCGTAATTTAAAAACCAACTCTTTTGATTATTTCAGTTCGGTTTCAGCGTTAATTTTCGGATATTCCGTTGATGATCTAATGATCTTGCCGCTTGAAAAAGTATTGAGATTGATTCATCCCGACGATCTGCCATCTGTTGAGCATGCGATTGAAGAGTCCATGGCCAATCCTCCCGGCATCATCTATCAGACTGAATACCGCATCCAACATAAAGATGGGCAATATATCTGGGTTCTCGATCAATTTAAACTCGTAAGGGATGAGACGGGACAACCGGTATCAGTTATCGGAAGCATTCGTGACATCAGTGAGAACACTCGGGCAAAGGAAAAACTCCTTTTAAATGAAAATATCATCCGGCACTCTTCCAGTGCAATCGCGGCATGCGACCTGAATGGGAACATGATGTATGGTAACCCCAATTTTTCGAAATTATGGGGTTTTGAAAATTCTGAAGAATTTTTGGGCAGACCCTTCACCGAATTCTGGTTACTTGGTGACGGGTATGAAAAAGTCATGAATACGCTTCGGACCGAAGGAACCTGGACAGGCCAGATAAAGGCTGCAAGAAAAAACGGGACTCATTTTGATGTTCAGGTTTCAGCAGCCATGATTTTTGACAATAATGGCAAACCGGCCGCTCTAACCTCATCTTCCATCGACATTACAGCGAATAAACAGGCTGAAGATGCGCTGTTAGCGGCTTTGAACGAGAAAAACATGTTGCTGCGGGAGGTCCATCACCGCGTTAAAAACAATATGCAGATCATCATCAGTCTGCTTGTCCTCCAATCCCAGAAATTGACGGATGAACAGGCGAAGCAAGCGCTTTCTGAATCCCGGCAACGGATATTTGCCATAGCCATGATCCATGAGGCACTGTATCGGGATCAAATATATTCTGCCATCGATCTGGGCATCTATGTCAAAAATCTTGTCAGCCACCTGCGAATGGCTTACACCGGCCAGAAGGAAATGGATGTGGTGTTGGACATGGATGACATAAAAATAGACATCGATCAGGCAGTGCCCTGCGGTTTGATCATTAATGAACTGATGACCAACGCATTAAATCATGCCTTCCCGGACGGCACAAAAGGAACGATTCGAATCGAAGCACATCGTATCAACTTCAATGAGGTGCTGTTGAATGTCAGTGACGATGGCGTGGGGCTTCCATCCGACCTGAATCTTGAGGATCGTTCGTCACTGGGGCTAAGGCTGGTCAAGGAACTGGTGTGTCGTCAATTGAAAGGGAGCCTGAATACGGCTGTCACTAAGGGAACCAGTTTTATCATTCGATGGCCATTATCGATCAACACAGACTCAGAATTTAACGCGCATACTGTGTCGCCAGGAATAAAAGAGAGCCAATAAAATGGGCATGAGTCTTCAAGACACACGGCCTTGAAAGGGTGACAACTGGATCCATGATTATCAACCCCATAACTGCGTGCGCGACGGCCCTGACGGGCCGTGGCCTGAGTGGGGATGGGGACGCTATGTTGTCAATCTGCCAGGACAATCCTGGAATGCGGACATGGTTGCCTGATCATCAGTGATGAAAAGAGGTGAAATCATGGACAAGTCGAAAGTCGCAGTCGTCACGGGCGGTGCGCGGGGGATTGGTAAGGCAATCCGGGACGCGTTTGTCACACAGGGGGTTTCTGTCTGCACCATCGACCGGCTTGACAACAACTACTTTGTGGGAGACATCGCCGATGAACAGGTTCTCCGGGCCTTTGCATCCAAAGTTATCGCCGAACACGGCGCGATTGATTTTCTGATCAACAACGCCTGTCTCTCCCGGGGAGGTCTTTCCACCTGTTCCTATGATGATTTCAATTACGTGTTGCGTGTTGGAGTCACTGCGCCGTTTCTGCTGACCCAGCTATTCATGGATCACTTCAACACACCGGCGAGCATCGTGAATATTTCCTCCACCCGCCACCGGATGAGCCAAGCCGATACCGAAAGCTATACCGCGGCCAAGGGAGGCATCACCGCCCTGACCCACGCAATGGCCATCACCCTTTCCGGAAAAGCACGGGTCAATTCCATTTCCCCAGGCTGGATTGACACCACCGGCGCACAATTCGAAGGCCCCGATATGACGCAGCACCCGGTGGGCCGGATGGGCACGCCGTCGGACATTGTCCATGCCGTCATGTTCCTGTGCGATCCAAAAAGCAGTTTCATCACGGGGCAGGACATCACCGTGGATGGCGGCATGACAAAACTGATGGTATACCACAATGACCTCGGATGGACATATAACCCCTGAGATCGCAGATAAAACAAAGGGGCGGTTATAAGGCAAAAATGATTGGCTGGGGCAGGATGGTTCCGGAATACAAAAAGGTGTCGAGCCGGGCCTATCAAAAAACACGCATTTTTCATAAGTATCTGAAAAATCGCATTTTTTTAGGCAATATTTTTCTTGATCACCCACTTGAATTGTTGTATCGACTGATACCATCTTTTTTCCACCGGATTCAACCCGAACTGCCTTTTTGATCCGGGAAATTCCAAAAATATCTCAGCCACTTTTTCTAATTTTATCGGTACATGGGCGAAATGGATCGTTGAGGCTGAATCTGGATCAAGACACAAGGTAACGCCCAACCACGGTGTACACCGGATCGGCAGGAAAAGGCGCCTGCTTCCCGGTGACGCCCGCGTTATGGTGCCTCATATTTCAAGGGAGGGATCATGAAGATTTCACGAGTTACTGTATTAACGCTTGGCGTAGCCGACTTGGTCAAGGCTACGGAATTTTATGAAGCTGTACTCGGCACACCTCCAAACACATCCTTTGATGGCGTCACCTTCATCGAGCTTCCAGGAACCTGGATCGCACTCTACCCACTTGAGAAACTGGCCGAAGACATCTCTTCTGAGGTTCCGATCATTCGCAGTGGATTTAGCGGCGTCACGCTTGCCCACAACGCCCGCAGCAAGGACGACGTTGTTGCCATAGTAAGACGTGCAGCGTCGGCTGGTGCCCGTGTCGTAAAAGAACCACAAGAAACCTCCTGGGGTGGATTCAGTGGATACTTCGCCGACCTTGATGGCTATTACTGGGAAGTCGCCTGGGGGCCAATGTTTGATTTTGCGGAGAATGGTGAATTGAAATTCAAAGAAAATGCATAATAGCGCAAACAGATCCCGGAAAACGGCGACGATAAAGGTATTGGATTTGACGGCAGCCCCAGGCCGGACCCCAAATCCAAGAAATCTCGCGGCATCGGCGCCGGAATAGCCCAGTTCCTGAACGCAAATCCTTGACAGGGCACGTCTGGCCACGGCCACTTGTTTTCGTCGGCTGCCGGAGGCAAGTTCTTCGATGGAAATATCGTATTTTCCGGCCACCTTTTCGGCAACCGCCTCCATATCCATTCGTTGCCCGGACAATCGCAAATTCTTGTTGACGAAATTATCCAGACCCGAAACAATATGATTGACAAAATCGCCGTCTCCCAAAATCCGTTGATCGAAGGCCTGTTTTTCGTCTCGTCTTCGGCTGGCCAGTACCTCGGACCATCCGCCAAGGCTTCTGATCAATCCACCCCCCACCAATTCCGGTCGATGTCCTTGAGCGAGTCCTTTTTCAATGTATGCCAGATAATTTTTTCTTGAATTTTCAGCGGCATCAAAAAAAGACAAAACATATCCCATTGGGGAAAACTTGGCAAAGGGAATTGCCGGACTTTGTGCCTTTGCCACATTGCCCCTGTTTCCTTCAAAGCCGGTAGGTAAGGATGGCCGGCAGTTTGGCCTACCTGACAGCGAGGTTAGCCGTAAGCAAGGTGTCAGGGAGCCGCAAAGAGCCGCGGCACCCTGACTTACCCGGCCAGAAGACAACCACACAGGCTGAAAAATTTGGAAATTGCCACAACTCATGAGTCACCACCCTGAAAGGGTTGGATCATACGATTCACCTATTCAACACCCCTGTTACCGGTCATCATTCGGTTGATTGTCAGATCCGCAATAAAGTCCATAATATTTTCCAGATTGTATTTTTTGTCCAACGAAAGCCGTAAGGACATGATTTCGATGAGGCCCGTCAGGGCATACGCCAGAAGGTCCGGATCGATTTCCCGAACAGACCCGTCTTTAATTCCCGCTTCGATCTCCCGCACCACAGGCCGGGTTAGGCCATGATAGATTTTTTTGATTTTTTCCGCCGGCCATTGTTCTTCACTTGCCAGTTCGGCTCGCAGTTGGTTCAAAATTTCACTGTATTTGGTGTAATTTTTATAGAAAACCCTGCCCCTGATTCTCATTCGCTCCAAAAAATCATTTTCCCCCTTGATCGCGGCCGCGGCCTCACCAACAATGTTGCGAAATACATCGTCAATGACTTCGATAAATAATTCACGCTTGTTGTGGTAATAGAGATAGAACGTGCCCGTGGAGATTTTCAGAGAACCGGTGATGTCGACGATTTTGGTTTGATGGTATCCTTTCTGGCTGAATACCCGTATGGCCGCTTTGATGATCTCCTGTCGCTTCCGCTCTTTTTCCTTGGTCGTGGCGACGGTTTTCGTCACGTCATATGCCTCTGCCGGCGACGTCGGAGCAGCATCGACCGATTCCATGCGCGCCTTCAAAAACACGATGGGAACACGCGCCCCTTTTTTCAACTGGCTGATTTCCTTTAGCCGTTGAACATGGCTGTCATCGTAATACGCCATGGTCCGCCCTGTTTTATGGGGCGGATGCAGAATCCCCTGCCTGAGATAAAAATGAATGGTGGTCCGCGGCACGCCCGATCTTTCTTCCAGTTCTTTTATCCGCATGATTCAATCCCTCACACTTTAACTATAGATTATAAATCTATAGATTAAAAAATATCTATTTCCCATACGGCCGACACCAAAGACTGAATCAGATTTCTGATATACTTTTTAATTCAATATATCAGTATATTATGATGATTCATCCAATTTGATTTTAAACAACTCATTAATATTGACAGTATGTTTTCTATAGACTAATTAAAAAAATAATTCGTCATTATCTATAGATTTAACAAACCCGATAATACCTGTCAAGCCACAAATATAACACCATCCATATACAGGAGGCACAAATGGGAGAAAAAAACCTTGCCATTATCGGCATTGGAGAGGTTCCCACCGGAACGTATCCGGACCGGTCACAATGGGACATCATTTATGAAACCTGCATCACCGCAGTAAAGGATGCCGGAATCCACAAAAACGATGTGGAAGCCGTCATTACCGTTGCCCCCCAGGCTCAGCCGCAGCTCACGGCTGAAATATCCTTTGGAATGATACCGGAAGAACTCGGTTTGAAAGGATGTAAGGATGTCTGCATCTGCAATGCCGGTGGCGCATCCACATCCAATTGCCTTCGCCTGGCGGAGCGGATGATTGAAAGCAATCAGGCCAAAATCGTTCTGATTCCACATGTAACGGTCCATTCCACCATTCCGGTCCCGGAGCTGATCAGCTTTTTCGCCAAAGCCGGTATCGATCTTCAGTGGGAATACCCTTACGGCACCACATACAACGGTATTATCGCCATGATGACCCGACGGTACATGCATGATTCCGGAACCACGGAAGAAGAAATGGCATCTGTGGTGGTCTCCTTGCGGAAATGGGCCGCGCTGGACCCCAATTCCATTTTTTACGGCAAGGAAGTGCCCTCCATTGAAAAAGTGCTGTCATCCGGCATGGTATCGTCTCCACTGCATAAACGGGAATGCAATGTGCTGGCCGACGGCGGCGCTGCGCTGGTGGTGACATCTGCAGAAACAGCAAAACAGACAGGATGTCCGGCGGCCTTCAAGCTCGGGGAAAGCACCCGGTATTTCAGCGCATTCACAACGACAAGAAGCGCCAAATCGGTTCACCATGGATTTGCACAAGCCACACAGGAGGCGTTGGATGCCGCAGACCTCACAAAAGAAGACATTGATATCTGGAACATGTATCTGGCCTATCCCTTTGGTCATCCCCTGTTTATGGAAAGCATCGGCCTGTGCGAACCCGGTCAGGCCGGCAAAATGTTTTTGGAAGGCCACACATGGCCCGGCGGAAAATTGCCGTGGGCGACCATCGGTGATGCCATCGGCCGCGGCCATACCGGGTCCGGTGTGAGCATGGCAACCTATGTGGAAACCGCGCGCCAGCTCATGGGCAAGGCCGGGGCAAGGCAGGTGCCGGATGTGAAACATGTCTTTCAAAACACGTCTGGCGGATCAGGCATGAACTTCATCGCAACCGTATGGGGGAGGAATATGTAATGGACACCCAAAAACCAGTTCCCGTCATTCAACCCTGGACAAGACAATTCTGGACGGCCACCAAACAGGGCAAATTGTTGGTTCAGCATTGCAGCGACTGCAATTGCAACATCTTTTTCCCAAAAAAAGTCTGCCCCGAATGCTGGTCGGAAAATTTAACCTGGATTGAATCTTCCGGCAGGGCCAAAGTCTATACATTTACCGTGATGCGCGACATGGTGGAGCCCAAATTCATGGCTGACCTGCCCTATGTCATTGCCATGGTGGACTTGGACAGGGGAATCCGCATGACCACCCGTATTGTCAATTGCAAACATGAAAACGTAGCCATCGGCATGGATGTGGCGGTTGTTTTTCAGGATGTATCGCCGGAATGCGCGTTGCCCATGTTTCAGCCGGTTGATCCATCCCTGCGGATTGAAACAACTGATCCGGAAGAAATCGAAACAAAGGCTCCGGAACTTGAAACTGGATTGAAACCGGAGGATTACCAGACGATACGATATGAAATCACCGGTAAAAACAACGCCATCTGCACCATCACCTTAAACCGTCCGGACAAATACAATGCCATCAACCGAAGGATGGCCGCAGAACTCCTCGATGCATTTCGCCGTGTGAGAGACATCCCTGGCGTGGGCGTGGTTGTTTTAACCGGAGCGGGCAAAGCATTCTGCACCGGCGGCGACCTTGAAATCTTCCCGTCTCTGGCCGAACACCAGAACAGCCTCAACTGGCTGTCTCATGATGGACTGGATGTTCAGCGGGCCATCGCAGGCTGTGAAAAAGTGGTTATCGGCAAAATCAACGGCCATTGTCTGGCCGGTGGTTTGGAAATCGCCCTTGCCTGCGATCTCCTTTATGCAAAAGCCTCTGCCAAAATGGGCACCACGGAAATCAACATGGGCGTTCTTCCCGGATGGGGCGGAACCGCCCGGATGCCCCGGAGCATGCCCATATTCCGCGCAAGAGAAGTCATCTTCAGCGGCCGGAAGGACTACACGGCCAACGAAATGTATGACATGGGGCTGCTCACGCGGGTGTTTGCCGACGATGCGTTTGAAGCCGGATTTGAAGAGGTCGTGAACAATATCGCCTCCAAGAAACCCATTGCCCTTCGGATGGGAAAGGAAATCATGGCGCGATCGGTGGACGGATGCGACATCGAAACCGCTCTTGCGGTGGAGCGAAACGGCATCCAGTGGTTGACGTATGCACCGGATGTCCAGGCGGTGATGGATCAATTCAGAGCCCGGCCCGATCAACTGGCCCGGCAGCAGAAACAGCAAAATATCAAATCTGACGTTCAGCAATAACAAGGAGTGAACCATGGATTTCAGCTTAAGCAAAGAACAGGAAATGATGCGCAAGGAAATCAAGCTTTTCTGCAAAAAGGAATTGAGCAAGGAGTTTGTCCAATGGATGGACGAAAATGTGGATTTTCCTCCGGATGAGCTCTGGCAGAAATTTGTCGATATCGGTTTTTTTAAAGCCTCTATTCCGGAAGAATACGGCGGGGACGCGCTCGGTTATTTGGACCAGATGATTGTATTTGAGGAAATCTGTAAAGCCTCCATGTCCGTTGCCCTGGCTGTGGGCACGACTTCGGGTTTCGGGCCCCGCTTTATTGCGGAATTGGGGACCAAAGAGCAGAAGGAAAAATATCTGCCACTCATCGGTGAAGGCAAACTGAAAACCTGTATGGCCCTGACCGAACCGGCCGGCGGCACGGACATTCTCGGCGCCATATCGACCTTTGCCGAAGAAAAGCAGGACCGGTGGGTAATTAATGGAGAAAAGGTGTTTATCACGGCTGCTCACGCATCCGATTACATGATTACCATCTGCAAAACGGAAGCGGCTGCGAAGCCTTCAAGATCCCTGTCTGTTTTCCTGATCCCGTCAAAGAGCAAAGGGATCACCATCACCCGTATTCCGAAGATCAGTTGCCATCATTGCGATTCCGTGGGTATCTCCTTTTCAAATGTGGAAATCCCCCATGAAAACATTTTGGGGACAAAAGGGAACGGCTGGTATGAAATGCTGACCGTCCTGAACCCCGAGCGTATCGCGTGTGCCATAATGGGCGTCGGCCTCATTGCAGCGGCCTATGAAGATGCCTTTGCTTACGCCCAGAAGCGCCAGGCTTTCGGCGGGCCCATCAGCCGGTTCCAGATTCTTCAGCATTACCTCGCGGATATGCTCATCAACCTGGAAAACGCCAGAAACCTCACTTACAAAGCCGCCTGGCTCTGCGATAACAAAAAGCCTTACCACATGGAAGCCACCATGGCCAAGCTGATCGCATCGGAAGGTGCATTGCATGCGGGAAGATTCGGGGCCGAGATATTGGGGGGATACGGGATCTGCAGCGAGTACCCGATGCAGCGATATTTACGGGATGCGTATCAGCTTCAGTTCTCCCCCATATCCAACGAAATGAGCAAAAATATGATGATGCAGTTTCAGGGACTGCCCAAATCATGGGCATAACCTTATCCGGAAACGTGATGAAGGAGAAAATATGTACATATTAGGCGATATCCCCCGAAAGAGCGCACGACATTTTCCGGATAGGGAAGCCATTGTTTTTGAAGCAACACGGCTGACGTATAAAGCATTAAACCAGCGGATCAACCGGTTGGCCAATGCATTATCCAGGATGGGGTTTAAAAAAGGCGGCCGGGTCACGGTGCTGGCGGAAAACACCCATAAGTATCTTGAAATATATTTTGCCGTCGCCAAACTGGGCATGAGTGTGACCCCCCTCAATTTCAGGCTATCGGACGATGAGCTCATTCATGTGGTGAATGACAGTGAGGCATCCTGCTTTTTTGCAGGCGATGGTTATTTGGAGCGGGTGCAAAATATGACCCAAAGCCTTGAGGCCATCCATACATGGATTTCCATTGATAATCCGTTTCAGGGTTTTGTGGATTACGAAAAGATGTTGGCCGATGCGCCTGACAGTGAGCCGAATGTGGAAGTTGATGAGAATGATTTTTCGGTGCTCATGTACACCGGCGGAACCACAGGCCTGCCCAAAGGCGTCATGATGTCCCACCGCAATCTCATGACAGCGGTTTTATCGGCAACCCTTGCCATGAGGTTTACCAAAGAAGATGTCACCTGTTTTGTCCTGCCGCTTTTTCATGTCTCGTTCTGGCCGGCACTGTCCGCCCTCATGGTCGGCGGGAAAGTGGTGATCAACCGAAAGCCGGACTTAAACGGTATTTTGAAACTCATACAGGATGAGAAATGCACCCACATCAATGCGGTGCCAACCCTTTACGGGTGGCTGCTTCAGTTTGCCAATGTGGATGCCTATGATCTGTCCAGCCTGCGTTCCATCACCTATGCCGGCAGCCCCATGCCGATTGAACTGTTGAAGCAGTGCATCCGAAAGTTCGGCAACATTTTGTCCCAGGCATATGGAATGACCGAAGCGCTGGGTGTCACGCAACTGCCCGAATGGGACCACTTTCTTGAGGGCGATAAATCAAAATTGTTGGCAAGTGCCGGAAAACCCGTTCTGTGCGCGGAAATCGATGTTCTGGATGAGGACGACAATCCGGTGAAGACAGGCGAAATCGGCGAAATCGTGGTCCGGGGCAAGCATGTCATGATGGGGTACTGGAAAAATCCGGAAATGACCCGGCAGGCGTTGCGGGGTGGCTGGTACCATTCCGGAGACATGGGGTACATGGATCAAGACGGGTATCTGTATCTGGTGGACCGAAAGGCGGACATGATCGTCACCGGCGGTGAAAACGTCTATCCCAAGGAAGTCGAAGATGTGCTGTATGAACATCCGGCTGTTTCCATGTCAGTTGTGGTATCGGCGCCAGACGACAAATGGGGGGAGCGCGTTCAGGCGGTTGTGGTTCGAAAACCCGGACAATCCGTCACGGAAAATGAAATCATCGATTTTTGCAGGAAGAAACTGGGGGGCTACAAGTGCCCCAAGACCGTTGAATTCTGGGAATCGATTCCGACAAGCCCCATTGGCAAAGTTCTCCGCAGGGATGTGAAGAAAAAGTTCTGGGAAGGTCATGCGCGTTCCATCGGATGATGGGGTCAGGCTGACACCATCCCGCATAACCCATTAAGGAGGCATTATGAGTGAATTTCAGAAAGACGACTATTTTAAAATCGATCCGGAACCCCACCTGATCGGCAACATGGAATCCGTCAAACATTTCCCGGGAGTCCGGATGTGGTGGCGGGCCATCGACGCCATTCATCGGCCCCTGCTGATCGGTACGCCGCCGGAGGCCTATGTGGGGATGGAGGAATGGGAGATGCAAAAAAACAGCGATCCGGCAGGCATTCTCCGGGCCATGGACAAATACGGGGTCGATATCGCCTGCCTGCTTCCCGAATCCATGATGGACACCACCGGCTACACCAGCCGCTGGTGCACCAACGGGGAGATGGCCAAAATTGTGGAATCGAATCCGGACCGGTTCATGTACCAGCCCAACATCTCCCCCATCAAACACAAAGGGGTGGAAAATACCATCTGGGAGCTGGAATACTGGGTGAAGGAAAAAGGCGCCAAAATTTTTAAATTTTACCCGCCGGAAGACACCTACATCAATGATCCGGACATCTGGCCGTTCTACAAAAAGGCCGAAGAACTCGACATCGTGCTGGATATCCATACCGGGTTTTCATGGGTCCCGCCCGGAAAAAGCAAATATGCGCTGCCGATTTATCTGGATGACGTGGCGCGGGATTTCCCGGATCTGAAAATAAACGCCTTCCATATGGGGTATCCCTATTGCGCGGATTTGAACATGATCGCCATGCAACATCCCAATGTTTATGTATGCCTGAGTCTTCTTCTTCCCTGGGCGATCAGCTCGCCGCGCAATTTTGCCAGAATCATCGGCGAGGCCCTGCGCTGGGTGGGGCCGGACAAGATCATCTGGGGAACCGATTATGCGGGGTACGGCGCGCAGATCCGAACCGGGGTGATCGGCATGAGGGAGTTCCAGATTCCGGAAGACATGCAGAAGGATTACGGTTATCCGGCGATTACGGATGAAGACCGGAAAAAGATTTTCGGCGGCAACCTTGGTGGACTGCTGGGAATTGATACAACAAAAAGACGGGTGAAATAAGCACGAGGGAAGAAATGATCATAAAAAATGATCACATCCATAAATCCTGAATCAAAAAAGGAGACAGATGATGAGTTATGACGCCTTGTTCGAGCCGATCACCATCGGTAACATGGAATTGAAGAACCGGCTGGCGGTCGCGCCGATGAATGTCGGATATGCCGCTCCGGACGGATATCCCAATGATCAGTATCTGGCACACTATGCCACCCGTGCCCGGGGTGGCTTCGGATTGATCATTACCACGGCGGCCATGGTCAATCCCCATGACTGGGCCGGGTGTGAAGGCATGAATCCGTTAAAATTTACTGATTATCGCTATTATCGTTTCTGGAGTGAAATTGTCAAAGCGATTCATTATTACGACTGTAAAATGGCGATTCAGTTGAGTCCCGGCTGGGGCCGTCAGGGACACCCCAATGTGGGCAGGCCGGATGTGCCGTCAGGCGCACCTTCCTGCCTCCCGCTCTGCATGGATCTCCGGGATTATTTTAAAAAAAGCAAAGGCAATCTGAAACAAATGAGCAAAAAAGTTCCGCCCGGAACATTCGAGAGCATGGATATTGATGGACTGATCAACATGTCCGATGAAGAATATTTTTCAGATGACTTTCAACAATTTTTAAAGGATGTCCTCTCTCAAATGGACCCCGAGATATATCATTTTATATGGGGAGATGTGCCACGGGAACTGACCATACCGGAAATCAGGGACCTGGAAGACCGCATGGCTGTTCAGGCAAGGGACGCCTTCAATCTGGAGTTCGATGCGGTCGAAATCCACAGTCCCCACGGGTATCTGATTCATCAGTTTCTGTCTCCCAAGATGAACAAGCGGAAAGATGAATATGGGGGGAACCTTGAGAACAGGGCGCGATTCCTGACCAATATCATTAAAAAAATAAGACAAAAAGTCGGTCCCGACAAACCGGTCTGGTGCCGGCTCTCCGGCGATGAACTCCAACCCGGTGGCATCCATCACGATGAACAGTGTCAGGTGGCGGCCATGGCAAAAGAGGCGGGTGTCAATGCCATCAATGTTTCCCAGGGCAGCTATGAAGCCATGGGAAGCGCGTTTGCGCCGGACGGCGAAGGAGACTTTACCCGATGGGCAGCCGGCTTCAAAAAAGCAACCAGCGGGTTGCCCATTATGGTTCCCAACTTTCTGACGCCCGCCTGCGCGGAAAAAACCGTCAGGGAACAGTCCGTAGATATCATCGAGCTGGGCAGGCAATCCCTGGCGGACCCTTTCTGGCCGGTCAAGGTGAAAACCGGCCGGGAAAAAGAGATCATCAAATGTATTCGGTGCCAGCAATGTTACATCGAATTCGGCGCCAAACATTTTCTTGAATGTGCCGTCAATCCAGTGACCGGCCGGGAAAAGTATTTCCCGGAACTGTGGCTGGCCGACTCGACATTGGGGAAGCGCCTGAACAGGGCTATCGATAAAATGACGGGATTCCCGCAAATTTAGTGGTCAGTGGGTAGTATGGTAGCCCGCAGTTGGTCGGAATTTGCTTATCCGCCACCCCGGACATTCACGTTTGGACGGGCGTGCAGGTAGAGACAAGGCATGCCTTGTCTCTACAGACAGGAATCGCAGATTGTGACCGTTGTAATATCCAGAGCCAATTTTTTATGGGTCATGATCCGGACAATGCCATGATTTTTTTCGGTTGAAAATCCGGAAATAGATACCCGGGACATGGCGCTTGTGTGTAACTCGGAATCCCCTAAAAAGGAAAATCTTATGAAACAGATAAAATTGAACGTGTTGGCAATATTGATTTTGATATCTCTGTTGTTTCCGCATTTGGCATTCAGTCATGGTTGGGCCGGATATGAGCAGGGCGCAAAAGCGAAGGGCATGGGGGGAGCTTTCACGGGTCTTGCCGATGATCCGACAGCCATTTATTATAACCCAGCGGGTATTGTACAGCTTGACGATACCCAAATATCCCTTGGCGTTGCTGTCCCAACGGGTCAGGGAAGCTTTGAAAGCGCTGGTACTTCGGGAATGCCAGACATCAGTTCAGGGGAAACGACCGACCTGGAACAACAATATTTCCTGATTCCCAATTTCTATGCAACATCCAAAATCAACGACAATATCTCCCTGGGACTTGGAGAATACTCCATTTTCGGACTTGGTTTTGAGTGGCCGGATTCCTTTGAGGGCAGATTCGCACCTGGAGGGAAAAACGCCGAGCTGGAAACCATGACGTTAAGCCCTGTGGTTGCCTACCGGGTTACCGATAATTTTTCCCTGTCTGTCGGGGGACGGATTGAAAGGGCTGAATTGAAACTTGAGAACAAAATATTCGTCGCACCCGGTGTCGAAGAGGTCCATTCGGAAATAAGCGGAGACGATTATGGCCTGGCGTGGAATGCCGCAATGTTTTTCAGGTTTTCCGATGAGTGGCGTGCCGGTTTCAACTACCGCAGCAAGATCAAACATTCCTTTGAAGATCTCGATGTTGATTTCTCACCCCAGATTGACACTCTCGGTCCGATACCCATCGGTATTACCAATACCAAAGCCCGGCTTGATATCACGTTGCCACAATTTGCATCGTTTGGACTTGCCTGGTCAAGGGGGCCTCTTACGATAACGTTTGATGGGTACTGGTGGGAATGGTCCGAGATTGACGAATTGAATTTTATGCTCGATGACCCGGTGGCCGGCCAAACATCATTGGTAACCCCGATGAATTGGGATAACACCTGGAGTTGGGCAATTGGAGCGGAATACAAAGTCAATGCCTTTGACAGAGACATCAGTCTTCGAGGCGGATTCATGTACGAAGAATGTCCGGTCCCTGATGAAACTGTCAGCCCGGCCGGATTTCAGGGCGACAATCTCTTATACAATATCGGGGCTGGTTTCATGATCGGTCCGGTTTATTCCGACTTTTTCTTTTCCTATGTATATACCAAAGACCGCACATGGAACAATGACATTGGAAATGTGGCGAACCCTGGTGGCGGGCCGATTACCGGAGAATTTACGGATTATGATACCTTTATTGTTGGGTGCAATATCAGTTACAAATTCTGATGGAGAAACCAGTATGGTGTCATTGTCAGGGAAAGTGGCGATTGTCACCGGCGCATCGAGAGGCTTGGGACGAGCCATCGCCATCGCCCTGGGAAAAGCCGGTGCTCATGTTGTGGTGACTGACCTTCTTGTTGAAAATGAAGCGGTCGATACCGAAAAAATGGTAAAGGAACATGGCCTCCTGGCCGCGCACTTTGCCGGGAGCGATCACGTGCAAACCCTGTCAACTGCCAATGAAATAAAGAAAATGGGTGGTCGAAGCCTCGGTGTGAAGATGGATGTCACTCAGCCTGATGAGATTCAACAAGTCATTTCGCTGACAGCGGATCAGTTTGGCGTTATAGACATCCTCGTAAACAATGCCGGGGTCATGGATAATATGGCATTGATGGAAAAACAATCCGGTCAAATGTTTGAGCGGGATTTGAATGTCAATTTGACAGGTGCATTCAATTGTATTCAAGCTGTTTGGCCGTACATGAAAAAACGACAATGGGGTCGCATTATCAATATTTCCTCTTTTGTCGGCTTAAGCGGAGCCTTTGCCCAGCCGGGGTATGGCGCCTCCAAAGCAGGGCTGATCGGACTTACACGGTCTCTGGCGCTGGAAGGCGCCAGACATGGAATCAGCGTCAACGCTGTCTTGCCGGGATTTATTGCAACAGAAGCCGTAAATTTGCATGATCCGAAAATGCTGGATCGAATCAAGGAACGAATACCTGCAAAGCGAATGGGAAATCCGGAAGAAGTGGCTTCCCTGGTTACCTTTCTGGCATCAGATCATTCAAGCTACATGACCGGTACTGCCATACCCGTGACCGGTGGTGCGGATCTGTTTCTTTTTTGACTGTAAAATTATTGTCAGATCCGGATTCGACCTGTCCTTTTCAAAAAGTAAAGATTACATGAAAGACAGTTATGTCTGTCGGAAATATGGTCTCTGTCAGAAAAGGGGGGTATTATGCGGATCAGGGCTGAGGAAACATTCTGATAATAGGGACGCCCATCTGATAATAGGGACGCCCATGAAATTACGCGTTTCTTTTATATTAAATGAGATAAAAAGACGATGCCAAAACAATCACGAATCATATTTCGCGTGATGTTTCTTGTTACGACAACGCCATCTTGTCAGGCCGTAGATTGACGCCGCCACTCCGACCCGGCTATCTGCCAACCGGTCCCGCACAACCGGCTGCCGGGTTTCGCACGCCTTCCCGACGACAGAAAACCCGGTATTGACGGAATTGAATCCCCAGATTATGATCAAATATCATCTTGATGTCATACAGACGTGAACCGGGACGTCCGTGCTCATACCCGCTGTGATTTTCAGATGACTCTCGCTTATGAGGAATCAATTTTAAACCCGCCCTTTTTGTGATAAATGATGAACATGGTGTTTTTCAATCAAAAGGCTTTTTCGGATTGGTAGAGTAGAGGGGTGGTCAAAACGGTTTTAGGTTGGGCCTATCTGTTTCCGCCCCTTTCGTATGGCGGTGCCTCAATATCCTGACCATGACTATAGACTTTCAGAAAAATAATTTCGCTGCGTTATCGCTCGGGAATGGCCGAAAAAGGCCTATTCCCTTCCTGCTGCCTTGCGAAATTAATTTTCTGAAAGCCTATATCTCACCCATCCCTCCCTCATCAAACCGTGCATGTGGTTCTCCCGCACACGGCTTTCCGATGTTCTTCACTGCACGGCATGCGCCTTTGTCCAGCCTGCTGTCTTTGGCACTTTGTAAAGCCCGTATGTCTCATACAGGCTTCGATTGGTGAACCGGACATACCCGCGAGCTACCTCATCGAAGAATTGCACTATGACCGTGATCCTGGTGAGGTGGATGTTCCCTTGTTGCGTTGGAACTGTGCTCATCTGGCTTTGGCGATGTCGGCATCAGGATATGACACCAATCCCACGGTGGTGCGATGGGCGGAAGTGGTCCAGGACGATCCACTTCCCGAGGTCCGTCATGCCGAAGATCCAGTCTCGGTCCGCAAACGTGTGGAAAGGTCTCAATAATAAATGGCAGGTATTCAATCCAATCGGTTTAAGCCCAATTGAGTAGCTGGGGGGAGTTGGTCTCAAGCCTCAAAATATTCGTGAGAAGCTGTAAATAAAGGCGGAGGGAATAGAAAGGACGAGGTCGGACTTTGGACAAAACCGAACTCGATACCGCCACGGGAATTCCGACATGGATCATTGAAGACGGCTCCGGCGTCATCGATCAG
>Ga0351870_1030_pt1 | contig 70000 bp, 56 predicted proteins | sample TotcelFGM3001M11_FD_206785 | JGI IMG/M metagenome (GOLD analysis project Ga0351870, IMG submission 206785) | Enriched cells from coal bed in the Powder River Basin, Montana, United States - Total cells FGM rep2 HSBNCT.FGM.300.1.M11 ... | reverse complement strand
GCTCCCGCCAGCCACGATTATCGTGTTGCCGGGCTACTTGGGGCCGCAGCGGTTTCGATCCCAGCGGCCGTTTTCCTTGCCCGTATGATCGGACAGTTCGTTTGGGCCGGCCCCCACGACCTATGGGTTTTTCTGGGGATACTTTTCCCCCTGTTTTTTCTTTGCAATGAAATCGTCATGCGGTTTCCCCGGCTGAAGCGCTTGTTTATCCCGGACAAGGAGATGGATCAGGAAGTCAGGGAGGCGGCCACGATCCACTTTTTTTCGAAAGGCTTGTACCGGACGCGAGAGGAGACCGGGGTCCTGATCTATCTCTCGATCCTGGAGGGCAAAGTCTGGGTGCTGGGCGACCGCGGGGTCGATGCGGCAGCGCCCCCCGGCTTCTGGCAGGAAATCGTGGATCAGGTCGTGGCAGGGATCAGGGAAGGCCGTCAGGCGGCCGCCATCTGCGCGGCGGTCGGCAGAATCCGCGGGGTGCTTGCGGAAAAGTTTCCGGCAGCCCCAAACGATACGAACGAACTGCCGAACCTGATCGTCGGCGCATAACGTTTTTCACCACATCGAATAAAAATGACACTCCTTCTTTTCTGCTGAATCCTGATTTTGCATTTCCACGGTAACCAGGCCAACTGTTGGATTCAGATTCCATTCGGCTATCCTTATTCATAAAGGTTCAATCATCATGACAATTATTCCGAGGTCTTTACGATACGTGGCAATCCTGGCTTTCTTGACAGGTTCGTTGTCCGCCATGATTGGCTGCGATTATTTACCGTTTGGATATGTTTCGATGAAAGAGATCGTCGACAACCCGACTCAGTACGAGGGTAAAAAAATCAAAGTGAAAGGCCTGGTTTCCGAAGTAACCAGCATTCCTTTTCTTGATATCAGGTTCTATGCATTGAATGATCGGGGCTATCAGATCCTGGTTGTGGCAAAAGAGACGATACCTGCGGTAAAGGCAGACGTGTCCATGATCGGTGTTGTGAATAATTTTGTCGTAATCCGTAATGAAAGTCTTGGTCTGCATCTGCGTGAAACCAAGCGGCTGGATACCGGATGGTAATGAAAAGCTCATTATCATTTGCCACCCGACATCAAAGAGAACAGAAACGTGTCATATATGACCATCGGTTAAATATGACACTTCAAATGGCATTGTTAATGACAGCCCTGCAAATGAATGTTAACGGATTATCTTCTAAAATCAAAAGGATGGGTGACATAATGAGACGTGCTGGAAGCCTGGCACAAAGAATGCATTTATCCTTAATGAACATTGGTGAATGACGTGGTTAATCAATAATCAATAACATTAAGGAGACTCAAAATGAAAAAAATCGGACTTGCAATAATTGTATTATGTTTTATTTCAGGATTGGTCGTAGCCGGCGCCAGTGCACAAATGGGTAGTGGTATGGGTATGGGCAAGGGTGGCGGTATGGGCAAGGGTGGCGGTATGGGAATGTGGGATGGCGCCCATGCCATGCATATCATCACCGCGCTTGGTCTGGATGACACTCAAACAACGGCTGTAAAGCTTGTTTTATCCAAGCTGCAGAAGGGATTGATTCAGAAACGGGCCGAAATCCAGGTAGCTGAAATCGAATTGAGTGAAATCCTCGACAACGATACTGTCGATGTCAAAGTTGCCGAGACCAAGGTCAAGCAGATTGCTTCCCTAAAAACAGAAGCTGCCATGTTGCATATTCAGGGAATTGAAGATATAAAGGCTAATCTGACGCCGGAGCAGAAAAAGAAACTGTCCGAAATGATGCAAATGAGACATGGAAAAGGCATGATGGACTGTCCCATGATGAAAGGCATGATGGATGGACCGGATACCGGAGATGCGGATGTAATGCCTGCAAAAAATAAAACCAAAAAAGGCGCTCCTCCCGCACACAAGCGAAATCAATAACCATTTGTAACGACTCAAAATAAATATTTGGGGTGCGTTATCGGTCGGGGATGGCCGACAGTTTTTCAAGGCGCCAGCCACAAAAGGCCTATCCCCCTCCCTGCTGCCGTGTCAAGTGAATTTTCTGAAAGTTTATATAGGCCGCTCCCGGGTTTTAAAAAAGGCCTGGATGTCGTAGGATCGACAATTCGGAGCGATAGTCAAACCGATTCAGTGGATCGACAGGAGAGCAGGATGAACTTGATGGGGCGCAGGTCAGTGACGGTTATCGGTGCATTATTGGTGCTTGGAATTCTGTTCCTGGTTACCAGCTTTCTGACCATCGACTACATGGTGGACTACTGGTGGTTTGACTCCCTGGGCTATGCCTTCTACTTCATGCAGCGGTTGCTCTACCGTTATCTGGTATTTCTGGGTGTCACCACACTGTTTTTCTGTATCTTCCTGTTCAATTTCTGGATCGCATCACGGTATCTGGGCACCGGCAGCTCGCCTCCGACGGATTTGAAGTCGCAGTCAAAAGAAGCCTACCGGAAAGTGTTGCAGATGTTCCGCACCGGATCCATGAGCGTGTATACGCCGCTTTCCCTGGTTCTGGCCATCGTGATTGCATTGCCGCTGTTCGAACACTGGGAAGCCTTTCTCCTGTTTGTTTTTGGCCCTCAAGCCGCCATTTCGGACCCCGTGTACGGAAAAGACATCAGTTACTACCTTTTTTCATTTCCGATCTATTCATTGCTTCAAAAGCGAATATTTATCTCATTTGACATCTTGCTGGTCAGCGTTCTTTTTCTATACTGGCTGGAACACCGGTTGCTCAAGGCACAGGATCAGGGTATCCAGAAGGGAGCAAAAATCCATATATGCTTCCTGGTTCTATCCGTCTTTACAATCGAGATATGGGATTTTTTTCTGCAGCGGTATGCACTCCTTTATACGTCAACTTATGAGCCGCTCTTCTCGGGGCCCGGATATGCCGAGATGCGTGTGATCCTTCCTTTTGTGTATGCATGCATCTTCCTGTTGGCCGTCACCGCAATTCTGGTTGTTTATTTTATTCTGAACGGGAAGGGAGTCAAGCCCCTTATCGCTTCAGCGGTTCTGTTTTCATTGGTATTGGGCGCGCGTTACTCCGGAATACTTCCCGAATACGTAAATAAGTACTGGGTCACTCCCAATGCGATATCCAAACAGTCTCCCTATATTTCAAATAACATCGACGCTTCATTGTCTGCGTATAATCTGAAAAATGTCGAGATCCGTGATGTCACGCCCACAGTGCTTCCCCAAGGCGTCGATGAGCAGAAAACCCGGGTTATTTTTCGAAACATACCCGTTTGGGATGGCGAACTTTTGAACGATGTTTACCAGCAATTGCAGGAGCTTCGCACGTATTATGATTTCTCTCCCGTCGATGTCAGCCACTACGACGTTCAGAATCACAACCAGCAGGTTTTTCTGGCTGTCCGGGAGATGAACACCACCGAACTGCCCAAAGGGGCGCGCACTTGGGTGAATGACCACCTGGTATACACGCATGGATATGGCGCGGTGATGACGCCCGCCGGTCAGGGCGGAGATGAGCCGATGACCTGGTTTCTCAAGGGAATTCCGCTCGAATCGGACTTTGGATTCAAAGTCGGGCAACCGGCGGTTTATTTCGGGATGTTGGATAACTACACCTATGTGATCGTTCCGAACGATGCCGGGGAGTTTGGTTATCCCAAGGGAGATTCCAATGTTACGGAAAACTACGATGGCGCTTATGGCGTGTTTATCAATTCCGCATTCAGAAAGTTGATGTTTGCCAACTATCTGAAGGATTGGGATATTTTCTTTACAACAAAGACCAACAAAAAAAGCAGAATTCTTTTCCGGCGCAACATACAGCAGCGCATTCGAACCATTACGCCATATTTGTCACTGGACCGTGATCCCTATGCCGTTGTTACGGAAAGCAACCTGTACTGGATGCAGGATGCCTATACGACGTCTCAATACTATCCCAATTCGGCGTCCAGTGGCTTAGGGGCGGAACAGATTAATTATATTCGAAATTCAGTCAAGATTGTGGTCAATGCATATAACGGAAAAGTCGATTATTATATTTTTGACACAAAGGACCCGATTGTGAATGCCTACCGGCGAATGTATCCCGGTCTTTTTAAGGATGAAAGTCAGATGCCGCCGGAACTCCGGTCCCAGGTTCGATATCCCCAGGATTTTTTTGACATTCAGATGTTCATCTATGCAAAATATCACCAAACAGACCCGGAGGTCTTTTATCAGCAGGAGGATATCTGGGAAGTCGGAATGCCCGGTCTTAACTCGGAAAAAAAACCGGTCAGGCCATCGTATTACCTCACGCTCGACATGATCGAGGCCAATCGTTTTGATTTTGTGCTGATTTCTCCGGTTATGCCGAAGGGTCGAGCCAATCTCAGGGCATTGGCCCTGGCGGGCTCTGATCGCAAGAGTTACGGCAAATTGATTGTCTACAGCTTCCCGAAGGGAGCGCTGGTCTATGGACCGGAACAGATCCACTCCCTGATCAACCAGGACGCCTCGATTTCACAGGAGCTCACCCTGTGGGACCAGGCAGGCTCTCAGGTTGCCCGGGGCAATATCATCATTCTCCCAATCGGGAAGATGCTGATCTACATTCAACCGGTTTACCTGAGGTCGTCGACGAGCCTGAAGATTCCTGAACTGAAGCGGCTGATCATGACTCAGGGACAGGTGGTCGTCATGGAGAAATCGCTTGAGGTGGCATTCGCGAAAATGATTGAGCGGGTAAAGGTGGAGACAGGCAGAATCGACCGGCGCTTCGCCCCATTGTTTTCAGAGCCACAGCCTCCGTTGCCTCAACCGGACCAATCATTACCGGTGACACCTCCCTCGGTGGCGCCTCAACCCGAGGCACCCCAGCCTGTGTCGCCACAGCCCGCGCCACCACAACCCGCGACGCAGGATGAACAATAGGCATCAGCAGGGCGCAGAAGTCAGAAGTCAGAAGACAGAACTCAGAAGACAGAACTCAGAAGTCTGGCCTCCGACCCCTGCCCTCTGACCTCTGGCCTCCGACCTCTGACCCCGGTAGCTTTTATCCCTATCCCTACCCCCATCCCCATCCCATCAAAGCGAACGATAAAAGTCATATATGACCACCGGTTAAATATGACCTTTTTACAGGCGGGATCGTTCCGGCTCCGATAAACCATTTTTAACTGATTATCCCTAAAAATCAAAATGATGGATGAAATATCGCTGAGTGTTGGAGCCCTGGCACAAAAATTGAAGATACAAGGGTGCAGAACAAGAAAGCATCTATCCAGGCGACTGATGCGTATAAAAAATTTGGCGGTGGGAACGACATCCCGCTGGTCGCTGCAACGAACAGAAACCTTGTTAAGGAGGCAAACATGTTGAAAACACCAAAAGCAATCAAACGGGATATTTTGAGCAAATTTAGATCTCAGTTGGATGATCGTGACACAATTCCATCCAAGTGGCTGAAGGAAGACTATTTGAAATTGCTGAGTTCGCAGGAGAAAACCCATTTTAACCGGGCTGTGTCCGATCTGGTTGAAAAAGGGTTGATAGAGAAAGTGAACAGTTGCATCCACTCCCTTCGAATAACGGATAAAGGCGCGAGTTTAATCAGTTGAATATACATCGGTCACCATCTGCAATTTTATAACCCACAGCCCAGCCCTCTCCCAATGGGAGAGAGTGTTAAAGGAAATTGCAGGCATGGAACTTCTCCCACTACGAACCAGAATCTCGGCGTCGGGGTCGGTATCGGTATCGGGGTCGATCTGTTTGAAAAATTTTCGATACCGATACCGACCCCGACGCCGAGAACAAGACATTAATACAAGTGGACCAATTTAGAGCCAAGCCCGAAATTGCAAACAATGACCGACTAATGTATAAACACCGTGGTAACGTATTTCTGATTATCACGACGCATCACCTATCCCCTGAAAGCTTGCGAAACATGAAGGTGTTACTCACCGGCGCCAGCGGCTTTGTCGGTAGCCACATTCTTGATTCACTCCGGGCAAGGCGTATCCCCACAGCCGTCCTGCTGAGACCGACGAGCAACAGGCGATTTATCAGGCAACACCTGTCGGATATTGAGGTGTGCCCTGGCTCCATCAACGATCTGCCAAGCCTTCGCGATGCGATGTCCGATGTGACCCACGTCATTCATTGTGCCGGCTGCACCAAAGCGCTGCGCGTTGCTGAATTCCATGACGTGAACCACGCGGGCACCCGGCATGTGGTCGAAACCGTCAATCATCGGCGAGGCCATATCCGGCGTCTCGTTTACATCTCCAGTCTTGCCGCAGCCGGACCCGCGCCGCCAGCCAAACCGGTAAACGAAAATGACCCGCCGCAGCCGGTCTCCGAATACGGCAAAAGCAAGCTGGCCGGTGAACGCGAGGTTCGTGAGAAATGCCGGACCGGGTACGTGATACTGCGGCCTCCGGTAGTCTATGGCCCCCGTGACGAAGAACTCCTTTATCTTTTCAAAGGTGTGAGGTTCGGGCTTCTGCCCACATTCGGCGGCGGCAGGCAGGCACTGAGCCTGGTTTTTGTGACCGATCTGGCGGAGACGGTTGTGAGGTCACTCACACATCCAGGGGCCATTGATCAGACATTCTTTGTGGCCTCGCCGGAAATGGTCACCGCGAAAGATCTGGTCGAACAAATTGCAGCACAGATGAACGTCCGGACAATGCCGATTCCGCTCCCCACCGCAATGTTGTGGACGGTCTGCGCCATCCAGGACGTACTTTCGCGGCTTACAGGCAAGGCCCACATGCTCAGTCGTCACAAATATGTCGAACTGCATGCGCCTGCCTGGGTTTGTGATCCGACCAAACTGCGGCAGGAGTTGGGCTTCGAATGCGCCATGAATCTGATGACGGGAATCGCCAAGACGATGGCATGGTATCGACAGCAAGGATGGCTATGAATGGCCATGAACCCATGAAACAGAACGTCCGATACCCGGAATCCGATGCCTCTACACACGCCGGTCGGCAGGTGGAATCGTCATTTCCGACGTTTCATGCGTCATTCCAGGGCTACACCTTCATGGATTACACGACGCAGGGCTACATGGCGCTGGTGGGACTGATCATTCTTCTGATGCACAGCCCGCGCGTGCCGATCTGGATGTTCCTGGTGTTGGCACATGCCGTCGGACTCGTTTTGATTCACCTTCTCATCCGGTTCCATACCCGGCGTCCCGCCAACCGGGGAATGGACTTGCTCCGGCGGTGTTATCCGATCCTTCTCTACTCCGGGTTCTACCAGGAAACCGGCCTGCTCAACCAGATGGTTTATCACGGCTATCTCGACCCGCATTTTCTACGCCTCGAACGCTGGATGTTCGGCTGGCAGCCCGGGCTTGAGCTCATGGAGCGTTTTCCCTCACGCGGGGTGAGCGAGGTTCTTTTTGCTTCATACTTCTCGTATTATCTGATGATCGCAGGGATCGCCCTGGTGCTGCTGCTGGGTGATCGAAGACAATTCGCCCACTTCATCTCGGTCGTCTCGCTCCTGTTCTACGTCTGCTACCTGACCTTCATCTTTTGGCCGGTGGTGGGACCGCGCATCCTGTACCCAGGCGTCGTGGCCGAGACGCTTCCAGCCGATGTCATGCCAGCCGCCCCGCTCACCACACCGGCGACCGTGCAGGCTGGCATTTTCTTTCAAATCATGGCCTGGATTTACGCGCGTTTCGAAACACCGGGTGCGGCCTTTCCCAGCAGTCACGTTGCCGTCACGTTGTGTACGGTTTATTTTTCGTTTCTCTACCTGAGGCCCATCCGTTGGGTCCATCTGGCAATGGCAACCCTGCTTTGCATCGCCACTGTCTATGGCCGCTACCATTATGTGGTGGATGTTTTTGCCGGAATGTTGACAGCAGCTTTGATCATTCCCCTTGGCAATCGGCTCCATTTCAAATTCTGTCCTGCCAAAAACCGTAAAGAAACAAGCATTTGACCACCTCCGGACGACGTGCTATATCAAAATTTCGCGAAAAAAAACGTCTTGTCACCTCCCCTTATCGTGATCCGGTAGTAACGGGCATAACCCCTTGAAGGGAACAATCATGGCCGGCATAGAGATCATTGCTGTGGAAAAGGGATCGGCACTCAAGGACTTCATCGACCTGCCATGGCGGATCTACGCCGGGTATCCCAACTGGGTCCCTCCCCTCAAGAAAGAGGTCCGCCGGATGCTGGATCCCCGCAAACACCCTTTCTGGGAATTTTCCGAGCGCATCCTCTTTCTGGCCCGACGTGGTTCAGAGGTGGTGGGACGGATCGCGGGAATCATCGATCGCAATTCTAACGAGGTTCATGGGGAAAAGATGGGCATTTGGGGATTCTTTGAATGTGCTGACGATCCGGAGGCGGCTGAGGCACTTTTCTCCACCGTGGAAAAATGGGGTCGCCAGAAAGGAATGACCTTCATGAGAGGCCCGCTCAGCCCGTCGACCAATTACGAGACAGGATTGCTCATCGAAGGGTTCAATTATCCGCCGGTTTTGATGATGCCCTACAACCCGCCGTATTACTTGCGCTTGATCGAATCTTGCGGCTACACCAAAGAAAAGGACCTGCTGGCTTTTCTGATGGACGACGCTTACCGGCTTCCCGAATGGATGGATCGCCTTGCAGAACGAATCGCCCGAAAAAAGGGGGTTCACATCAGGCCCTTTCATCCAAAAGAGGAGGATGAGGAGTTTGCATTGATCCGGGAGATATACAATGACTCATGGTCCGGTAACTGGGGCTTTGTCCCTCTGACCGATAACGAGATGCGGGACATTCAAAAAAGCGTCATGCCATTCGCCGATCCGGACCTGGCTTTTTTTATCTATTATGAGGACGAACCCGCAGCGGTCTGTGTGATCTTTCCCGATATCAACCCATTGCTCAAGCGTCTCAACGGTCGGATGGGTCTCCTGGGTTTGCTGAAGTTTCTCATGTATCGGCATGAGATCAGGGGACTGAGGTGTTTGATGTTCGGGATCAAGGAGAAGTACCGTCAACTGGGAATCCCCATGCTTGCCTTTCAGCACATTTACGAGATTGCCAGAAAACAAAAGAAATATCAGTATCTGGAGATGGGCTGGACCCTGGAGGACAACGAGTCGATCAACGCCTTGATAGAAGAAGCAGGCGCCAAACGGTACAAAACCTATCGAATATTCAGAAAGTCCTGTAACGACACAGGTTCATAGTGGCTAAGGCACAGAGGCACAAAGGGAAACCGAATTTATTGCTTTTGTGAGCCATCGGCTGATGGACAATATTCCACTTTGTGCCTTTGCCACTATGTGCCTTTGTGCCTGAAGAGTTACAAGCCTTTTGCACATTTGTACAGAAAGACGGGTCGTTTCTATCCAGATTCCATGGGGGGAAGCTATGACAGATGATGAGAAGACGAGAGAGCAGCTCATCGATGAACTGACGGAATTGCACCTGCAAAATACAGCGCTGAAAAAATCTGGAAGCGCAGAGAAATACCGCAGTCTGGTGGAAAACATCAGAGATGTCATCTATGAATTGGACGATCAGGGTGTGGTCCTTTATATCAGTCCGGCTATCAGGGATATGCTGGGATACGATTCGGCTGAAATTGTCGGGAAGAACTTTATCGAGCTGGCGTATAAAGATGATCTGAGCAATCTGGCAGAATGGTTTTCCGAACTCCGGAAAGGAAAAGAATCCCCGTCTGAATATAGAATCAGCAACAAATCCGGCGAGCTCAGATGGACGCGGACGAAAATCAGTCCTATCATGGAAGACGGCATGTTTAAGGGCGCCCGTGGAATACTCATAGACGTTACGGAACAACGGCGTGTGGGGGATGCATTGAAGGATAGTGAAAACAAGTATCGCCTGCTGGCCGAAAACAGCAATGACGTCATTTTCGTGTTGGATATGAATCTGAATTATACCTATGTCAGCCCTTCAATAAAAATATTGTTGGGATATGAACCGGCAGAGCTGTTGAATCAACCGGCTATTGAAACGATAGCGCTCTCCTCCCGGGATCTGGCCACAAAGATCATATTCGAGGCACTGGAACTTCAGAAATCCGGGCAGGAAGCGCTTCCCATATCCCGGATGGCTTCGTTGGAAATGAGGCGAAAGGATGGGACCACCGTTTGGGCGGAGGTGAGCGCTTCCATTATCAGAGATGAACATCACCGATCAATGGGCATTCTGGGTGTAACGCGTGATATCACCGAGCGCAAGCAGACAGAGGATACGGTCAGGCAACAAACCGATGCCATGGATGCGGCGATCGATGGGATCGCTATCCTCAATGAAGCAGGGGAATTCGTCTATGTCAACAAAGCCCACGACAGGCTCTATGGTTATGAGACTGTCGGGGAAATGATTGGAAAGTCATGGCGGCTTCTCTATGATCCTGATGTTCTTCAACACTTTGAGCAAGAAATCATGCCTGAGCTTGCTCGAAAAGGTGGTTGGCATGGCGAAACCATCGGTACGAAAAAAAATGGGAGCAAGTTTCATCAGGAGCTGTCATTAACGGTGATGGCGAATGGTGGGTTGATTTGTGTCATCCGCGACATCACCGCCCGCAAGAAATATGAGGAGGAGTTGAAGCAGAGCGAAGAGCGGTTCAGGCGCATCTTTGATGAAGGACCTTTCGGGATGGTTCTGGCAAATCCGGACTACACAATTATTACAGTGAACAAAGCGTTCTGCGGGTTGTTGGGATATGCCGAACAGGAACTTGTCGGTGAAAACATCACAAAATTCACCTACGAAGAAGACAGAGAAAGGAGCAGAGAAATCTCAGAACAATTATTTGCAGGCAGCATCCCCATGTTCCGCTTTCAAAAACGATATGTCAGAAAGGATGGCGCCATCCTGTGGGTTAATCTTACCATCTCTCCCATCCATGGAAATAAAGGCAATGTGATTTACACGATATCAATCATTGAGGACCTCACGGAAATAAGGACGGCGACAGAAAAAATTCATCTGCTGAATTATTATGACAGCCTGACCGGATTGCCCAACCGGATATTATATACAGAGCTTATAAAAAGAGCCATTCAACATGCCCAGCGTCGTAAGGAGATGTTTGCTCTGATTTACATCGGATTGGATAATCTTAAGCGGATTAACGATACGTTTGGATATGGCATTGGAGATCTCCTGCTGAAGGCGGTTGCTGACAGGCTTGTCATCTCCATACGAAAAAGCGACTATGTTGCCAGATTAGCCGAAGGCGAAACCGATGCGATTATATCCCGGGTGGGTGGAGACGAGTTTATCGTATTGATGCATGATATCAGGCAGATTGAGGACGCCGCAAGAACGTCCCGTCGCCTGCTAAAGGAATTATCCGCACCCTATGACCTGAGCGGTCGCGAGGTGTTTATGACCGTCAGTATCGGCATTGCCTTGTATCCCGATGACGGAACGGATGTTGACGACCTTCTGAGAAACGCCGAAAAAGCCATGAGGCACACCAAGAACGAAGGGAAAAACAACTATCACTTTTACTCAAGCTCAATGCATTCCTCTGTTCTGGAACTCCTGACGCTGGAAAACGATTTGCATCGGGCGATAGAGCGGAATGAGCTTGTGCTCTACTACCAGCCGAAGGTGGATACGGCAACGAGAATGGTCATGGGGATGGAGGCGCTGATACGGTGGAAGCATCCCGACAGGGGCCTGGTTCCGCCCATGCAATTTATTCCCATGGCCGAAACAAGCGGACTCATCCTGCCCATCGGAGAGTTTGTCATACGCACGGTCTGTAAACAAATAAAAACATGGCAGGAGGCCGGTTACAAACCGATCAACATTGCCATGAACGTATCCAGTCACCAGTTTGAGAAACAGAATCTAATGGAAATCGTTCAGGCAGCCCTGCAGGACACCCTGATTTCACCGCAGTGTCTGGAATTGGAAATAACAGAAAGCACCATCATGCGGAACCCGGAGAAGATTATTCGGATTCTGACTGAACTAAAAGCGCTGGGAATACGTATTTCGATCGATGATTTCGGCACGGGATATTCATCGTTAAGCTATTTGAAACGGCTGCCGCTGGATTTTTTGAAGATCGATCAGTCCTTTGTCAAGGGTCTGGCATCCGACCCCAGAGATCAGGCCATCGTCAGAACGACGATCGTTATGGCGCACAGCCTGAGTTTGAAGACCATTGCCGAAGGTGTGGAGACAGAGGAGCAGTTGTCCTTCATGCAGAAACACGGATGCGACGAAAGCCAGGGCTACCTGTTCAGCCGGCCTCTGCCGGCAGAGGAGATCCCGGGGATTCTGGCAAAAGGATATCTATAGGCCAGTAATATGAAAGATCACTCCAAAACAAAGCAGGAATTGATTCTGGAGCTGGATTCTCTAAGGCAGAGGATTGAGGCGCTGGAACAATCGGAAGGGGAGTGGAAGAAAGAGAAGGATGAGTTAATAAAGAGTGAAACCCGCTTCCGCAGTTACTTCGATTTGCCTTTACACGGTATTGCCATAACCTCCCCAGAGAAGGGATGGCTTCAGGTTAATGACCGGATCTGTTCAATAATGGGTTATTCCCGGGACGAAATTTTCCGCATGACATGGTCGGAAATGACACACCCGGATGATCTTGCCGCAGACATCGATCAATTTAATCGGGTTCTCGCTGGTCAAATTGATCATTATTCTATGAATAAGCGTTTTATCCGCAAGGATGGAATGGTTGTATGGACCAATCTCTCTGTGGGGTGTATTCGGAAATCCGATGGCAGCGTTGATCACATCATTGCCATGGTTGAGGACATCACCAGTGTCAAGTTGGCAGAGACGGCGCTGCGGGAGAGCGAGGATCGGTACAGGAGCCTTTTCGAGAACGCCAATGAAGCCATCTTTGTTGCGCAGGATGGAAAGCTGGTCTTTCTCAATCCAGTGACCAGTCAATTAATCGGTTACTCATCCGAGGAACTGATGGGACGGTCCTTCCTTGATTTCATCCATCCGGAAGATCGAAATCTGGTGGCTGGAAACTATTTGAAGCGTCTCAAAGGTGAAGAGGTGCTACCCCGATATACGTTCCGTTATGTGGCCCGAAATGGCGAAATCCGTTGGATGGAGATTGGTGCGGTTCGGATCGAATGGACTGGAAAACCGGCCACCTTGAACTTTTGCACGGATATTACAGAACGCAAGCAGGCGGAGGAGGCGCTGCGGGAGAGCGAATCGCGTATACGCGCCATTACCGATTCCGCCCGAGATGCGATTCTAATGATGGATACTGAAGGTCGGATATCCTATTGGAATCCCGCCGCTGAGCGCATTCTCGGCTACACGGGCGCCGAAGCCATTGGTCAACAACTGCACGCGTTAATCGCGCCGTTGCATTATCACGAAGCGTTTTATGCCGCCTTCCCAATGTTTCAGCAGAAAGGACAGGGCGCCGCAGTGGGAAAAACACTCGATCTGGAGGCCCGCCGAAAAGATGGAACGGAAATCTCTGTGCAACTTTCGCTTTCAGCGATACATATAAAGGGCGCCTGGCATGCCGTGGGGATTCTCCGCGACATCACCGACCGCAAGCAGGCCGAGGAAAAGATCCGGCTGATGGCCTACCATGATTCCCTGACGGGCCTTCCCAACCGGAAGCTCTTTTCCGATCGCTTGGAAATTGCCTTGGCCCAGGCCCGGAGAAATCAAAAGGGGGTTGCAGTTATCATGCTCGACCTCGACAATTTCAAGGACGTGAACGATACCCTTGGCCATGATGTGGGGGATCGCCTTCTCAAGGCAACGGCAGAGCGGCTTAGCACAGCATTGAGAAAGGGCGATACAGTTGCACGCTTCGGTGGCGACGAGTTTGTTCTGATGCTTCCTGACTTGAAGGGAATAGAAGCTGTGATCCAGGTTGCACAGAAGATCGTTGAGAACTTTCGCAAGCCTTTTCTCATCGACACCAATCAACTCATTGTGACAACAAGTATCGGCATCGCTGTCTATCCCCATGATGGAACAGATGAGGGTACACTACTGAAAAATGCCGATATCGCCATGTACCAGGCCAAGCAATCGGGGCGGGACCGATACCAGATCTATCGCATTCAAGACGCAGATTTTGAGTGCGTTATCGGCCGGAGGCCAGAGGTCTGAGGCCAGAGGTCGGGGGTCAGAGGTCGGGGGTCGGGGGTCAGAATGCTGAATTCTGAATTCTGTCTTCTGATTTTTATGCCCTGCTGCATTTCCAAATTCATTATTTTCAAGGCCATGGAAGGAGATCTGAAGATGCAAAACAGCTTTGTGCCTCTGTGCCTATGCGCCTATGACTTTACTAAATGAACAGCAAACGAATATATCGACCGCGTCTTTTCATGATGATAATATTGCTGGCAGGGATTGCTTCCGGATGCACCCATCAATCGGCCAGACTTTACGCACCGATGCAACCGGATGGCTGGAGTGCCCGGCCCATCACGATGGCATGCCGTTTTGCCCCCGATGCCGACCTGGACCCCGCCACCGGAACACCCGTGGGGGATGATGGGTACTATCTTTATATCCTGAACGAAGCGGCTCCCTGGGACTACAGTGATGCGGTATCGCTGGTCTTCTCAATCTGGCTGCGTCCGTGGGCACATAGCTGGCTCATCCTGGAAAGTCCCCGGGATCGTCTGGAATTTGGCCACACCGGCGATCTCGGGGTAACACAACCGCGTTACCATGATGGCGTGTTTCAGAAAATTCGGGAGGGTGACCCCAATCCGATCGCGTACCTGTGGCAGACGAACTCCGATGGCCAATTCCAGATCGGCAAGCCCAATCGCCCCCCCACGTTTGTCTGGCGGATGCCGATTACAAGCCGACGGCATCAATTGATCCAGGACTACGTGATGCAGCGAAAGTATGATCAGTTCGGCGTGAGGACCAACAACTGCACCGATTTGGCGGTGGAAGCAGCGGCACTGGCAGGCATCAACCTGATCAACCGCATTCATCTCACCCTGCCGCAGGAAACCAGGGTTTGGGGTCGGATGCGGCGTGTCTGGACAGATGCCCGGTATCGCATCCTGGAGTATGGCACGCCCGAGGTTCTGGAAGCGGATCTTCGCCAGCTTGCCCAATTTGGAATCGGCAGTGATGTCACGGCGTGGTATCTGGAATTGAAATGAAACGGAGGACAGAACATTTTGGCTGAACATCGGATATCCATTATCGGTTTCGTCTGGCGGCCCGGGGAAATCACCCCATCGGTGATTCAAATGGCGCGACGAACAGGAAGCAGCGCCGTCTTCGATTTTTCCATGATGGGGGTGGACAGGTTATGTTCTACCTTGCGAAAGGTCGATCCTGACGGCCATGTCAGGGATATCAAGATTTCCGCCCCAGCCTTCCTTGACCCCTCTTTGCTACAGTCATTGGAGGGAACAGGGGTCCACGATATCTGGGTCGAGTGCCACCCCCTGTTTTTTCAGGAAGATATTGCCCGCTTTCTACAGAGATTGCGGGAAATGTCGGAAAGCTACCGCCTTTTTCCGATCATCGGTGACATGGGTCTTCTGGCAAGTTTTTTGAAGGATAGCACCGGCATCGGCCGCATGGTTCTGAAAGGATGCGAGGCATCCGGATTCGTGAGCGGCGAGACGACCACGGCGCTCTATTCGATGGTCAGGGAAATGCTGGCCGAATCATCAACGCCTCTCGACATTCTCATCTGGGGAGGCGTCTCCACCCCTGAGGCGGCAGCGGCATTCCTGTCGATTGGGGCAACCGGGATTGTTTTCGAGAGCGTCCACTGGCTGACAGATCTGGTGGTCATCGATGATCTTCAACGCCAAAAGCTCTCCAAACTCCGCCTGGATTCCACCAGTCTGGTCGGCCTGGACCTGCATGTTCCCTGCCGTCTGTTCAACAAGGGTAACTCGCTGGCGTTCCGGGAGATCAAGTCGTTTGAGGACTCTTTTTACGGCGCAGAGAATATGGAGGAAGGCCGCAGCTCCTTCGTTAACCGGGTGAATGCCGGCGCCCTCCATCCGCTGGAGAGCCATTTTGGTCAGGACGAGGTCATCCCTCTGGGCGTGGAAGCTGCCTTTGCCGCGTCGTTCGTTGAGCGTTTTGGCGCTCAAACCGAAGCGGCCGTGAAATCCTTCATGGACAAAATTCGAACCGTATGCCACCTGGCCGGGGCAAAAAAGGATTGCTTTCTGGACAGCCCTGTGGCCAAAGAGATGGGAACCCGATACCCCTTTATCCAGGGCGCCATGTGCTGGATTACGGATGTCCCGGAGTTTGCAGCAAGCGTTGCCGATGCCGGAGGCTTGCCCACCATCGCTCTTGGCCTGATGGACGCGGAAGCGCTTGACCGCAAGCTGGGACGCCTGACGGAGATCATGGCCGGGCGTCCGTATGCCGTGAATGTCGTCTCTTTGCTGGAAAACCCGTTCCGGGAAACGCAGTTGGCCTGGATAAAGAAACATGGACCCCGTTTTGTCGTGATCGCAGGCGGCGATCTTTCCCCGGTAAGACAATTGATCGAATGCGGCATAGGGGTCATGTATATCGCTCCGGATGAGGCCCTGCTGCGGCTCGCCCTGGAAGCCGGTGTCCAGTATGTGGTCTGCGAGGGATATGAGGCCGGCGGCCACGTGGGACAGCACAGCACGCTCACGCATGCGCAAATGCTGATGGACTTCAGGCGGCGCATGCCGTCCCTTTTTCAGAACTGTCGCGTGATTCTTGCCGGGGGAATCTTCAATCGGGAGACCGCATTCCTGGCCGCCATGCTGGGTGCGGACGCCATCCAGATGGGCACCGCCTATCTGGCAACCCGGGAGATCGTTGAAACAGGGGCTTTGGCACCGCTCTACCAGCGGATGGTTCTGGAATCGATTCCGGGGGGAACCACTGTTTCGGGCTACCACTCCGGAATTTGGGTAAGATCCCTGAGGACCCGGCGAGTGACAGCCATTTTATCCCAGGAAAGGGAGTTGGCAGCGGGTCACCTGGACGAAGCCTCTTCCCGAACCAGAATGGAAAAGATGGCTGCGGGAAGCCTTCTGACTGCGGCACGCGGAATGGACCGGCCGGACGGGAAGCCTCTGGATGAGAAGGCCTGTCTGGAACGTGGACAATTCATGAGTGGGACCTGCGCCGGCCTCATCCGTGAGGTCCGGAACCTGCAGTCCTTTCACCACGAACTGGCCGAAGGCCCTCTCCTGCTGCATCAGCCCCTTGTGGGGTCGATCGGGAAAATCCCGGAAAAGCCGCTATCCCCCGCAGCCGACCGCAGGCTGAAGCAGGCGAATGATCATGGGAGCCATCATGACAGGATTGCCATCACCGGGATGAGCATACTTAATGCCCTGGGGCAGAGTCCGGAAGACGTCTGGGCCGCATGCCTGGCCATGAAGAGCGGTATTACACGGGTTCCCCCGTCACGGTGGGATCACGCGCTGTTTTATGATCCCCGGCCCCAGGTCCCTGACAAGACCTACTGCAATGTGGGCGCCTTCCTGGACTTTCAGGTCTCCCGAAACGAACTCGGGATTCCACCCCATGATTTCCGGACCATGACCGAGGCGACAAGAGTCACCATGTGGCTGGCTGACCGCGCCATCCGGGAATCTGGTATCCTGGATTCGGATATCCCGCGGGAACGAATCGGTGTCTTCATCTCGCAAAACTCGGGCGAGGCGGCGGGTACCCTGGTTGACATGCACATCAGGGCGTACGTTCATGAAATCCTTGACGCGATTCAAAGGGCCATTCCCCTCACGCCGGATCAGCAGGCCGCCATCGAAAAAGAGGTGAAGTCCGGACGCATGTCCCCGGATGATACCACACTCCTGGGCAGACTCAACTGCGCAGCGGTCGGCTTTATCTGCAACCGATATGGGTTCATGGGGCCGAGCTATGCCGTATCTGCAGCCTGTTCATCCTCCCTGGTCGCTCTGTACAGCGCCATTCAACTGATCCGGACCGGCGTCATCGATGCGGCCATCGTCGGCGGGGGTGAGGAAAATCTCACCCACCTGCATTTTCTGGAATTCTCCGCGCTGGGTGCACTTTACGGGCTGTCCGGACAGGAAAGACAGGCTCACGAGACATCCTGCCCCTTTGATGCGGAAAGAGACGGAATGGTCCTTGGCGAAGGCGGGGGAATGATTGTCATCGAGCGGGAAAGCCTGGCCCGCGCCAGAAAAACCCATATCCACGCCTTTGTGACCGGCATGGGCGCGAGCAACAACCATCTGGGCATGGTGGAGTCATCCCATGTCACCCAACAGATGGCCATCCGGGCCTCTTTTCAGGGGATACCCTATGGGCCCGAAGCAGTGGATCTGGTGGAATGCCATGCCACAAGCACCCGACAGGGAGACGTAGAGGAGGTCCGTGCCCTGAAGGCGTTCTTTAATTCATCCAGTCGCACCGTGATTACCTCATTCAAATCCCAGATCGGTCACACGTTGGGCGCCTCGGGCATTAACAGCCTCATTCGGGGTGTTGCGGCCATGAAGGCCGGTGTTTTCCCTCCCACGCTCAATTACAGACATCCAGACCCGGAAATTGATCTGGACGGATCGGGTCTTCTCATCACCCCGGAACCGCTGGACTGGAAATGCAGGAATGGCAAGCCCGGGCGGCTTCAGGTCAACGCCTTCGGGTTCGGCGGTTTCAACTACGTGGTGCAGGTGGAACAGGCCCTGGATGAGATGGATACTGTTCTGGTCTCACCGGACAGAGAACCCGGTCCTGACAGAAAATCGGGAAGTGGTCCTTCAGGACTCCAGGGAGTCTCTTTCTTCCGGACCATGATCAACGGCCAAAATTGCCGCATGGCCGTCGTGGCGCCATCCGAAGCGGAGGCGCTAACGGTCATCGCGAAGTCGGCATCCCGTGTTGAAGCCGGAATCGCCTCGCCCCGGGGATTGAAGTCCCTGGCGCAGCAGGGGATTTTTATCGGCCGAGCGGATCTGCCACTCCCACCCCTTGCCTTTGTATTCCCCGGACAGGGATCCCAGTATGGGGGAATGGGGCGGGATCTGTACGATTCCTTTCCCGTCATCAGGGAGTGGATGGATCGGGCGGCAGCCGCAGCAGACTTCGACCTCCTTCAATTATTGTTCCACGACCGGGAGGAGAACCTTCAGAAGACCCGGTGGCAGCAACCGGCCATGTTCGCCATGGAACACGCCATTGCCCGATACCTCATGACCCTGGGTATCCGCCCCGCGGCCATGGCAGGCCATAGTTTGGGCGAGCTGACCGCCTTGTGCCTGGCCGGGGTCTATTCCCCGGAGGACGGGTTTCGAATCGTGAACAAGCGGGCCCTCTGCATGGACCAGGCCGCCGGCATGCACGTGGAACCCGGTGTCATGGCAGCCGTGGACATGCCCCTTGATCTGCTGAAGGAAATGATCCGGGGACTAAAGGATGTCCACATCGGCAACATCAATTCTTCAAACCAGGTTGTCCTGAGCGGCAGCACCGATGCGGTCAGGGACCTCTGCAAAAAACTGAGGGAAACAGGATACCGGGCCACCCTGTTGCGGGTCAGCATGGCCTTCCACTCGCCTGTCATGAAGGTCATTCATGACGAGCTCGAGGCGTACATTGCCACGATTCCATTTCATCCCCCGCGGATTCCTGTCATCTCCAACACGACCATGGCGCCGTATCCATCTGATCCCGGTGAGATCAGAAAAATTCTGATGGCCCACCTGGAATCGACGGTCCATTGGAAAAACAATGTTCAGACCCTTTGGAATGACTTTGGTGTCCGGCTTTTCGTGGAGGTGGGACCGGGCGAAACATTAAGCAATCTCATCGCAGACACGGTTCCGGAACCGGTAGGCATCCAGACGTGTCTTCCTGCTGCAGAGCGTTTGACCTTAAAGACCGCTCTGGCGCAGCTCTACGTCCAGGGTCATCTGAACGTTGAAGGCCAACAGCGGTTTGTTTCCCTCTCTGCAGTCAGAAAATCTTCTGAATTTCACCCAATCGCCCCGTCACCTGCATACCAGCCGTCAGGACCCCGGCTTGCAGCCGCCAACCCGGTGGAGAAGATCATTCAACGGGAAATCAACCGATTCGTGATAGAGACCTTCGGCAGCATCCTGAAGCCCAAAATGCTGGAAGCCATTCGCCAGGAGCTTGACCCAACCTTTCAGGAAGGCGATCTGTCATCCGCTATCCAATCCATCCCTGCGGATTTTATGCCTTCCGAAAGCCGGGAGCCGGTCTTTCCCGGGAAACCGGCATCCCCATCTCCCGATCCTGCCCCTGCGACGTTGGCGCCGGTCTACCCCGTCCCGGCCGAGTCGCCTGAAAGCCCGGATCTTCTTGAAAGACAGGATCTGCCCGAAAGCCAGGATCTAATGGAGCGGCTGATTCGAATCATCATGGATGCGACAGGATTCAACCGGGAGGAGATCCAGCCCGATATGGATCTCAGAAGGGACCTCTCCATCCGGTCCAGCCGTCTGCCCATCATCATGGATCTTGCGGAACGCCAATTCGGGATCATTATCGAACTGGAGGATTTTATTGATGTCCGCACCGTGAAAGACATCGCCCAGCGGATCAGCATGATCATCGCCAGGCAGGGAGGCACATGCCTGCAGCCCGCCACCGGGGCTGTAGATCCCGGCCGGGTGCGGGACGAGACCCTGAATCCATCACCGGATGAGGCGGTCTTGAAGCGGCTGGTATTCAGGCATGTCCCGGTAGCGTTGACGGCCGGCATTCCCCTGGCGGTGAGCCCGGGCGGATTGGTTCTCCTTCTTTCACCGGACCGGGATGACGGGATTGCCCGGCGTGCAGGGGACATCCTCCGACTGGATCATGGGGCTGACACCTTTCCAATCCATTTCATGCCGGCAAAAGAAACCGGAGAGGAAGACCATGATATTCTGACGGATGACGGATCACGTCAGATATCAGAGAAAATATCGGGTTTGGCGCCCCTGGCAGGGATGGTGATCACGTTACCCAAAATCGGGACAGGACAGTTGAGACGCATGGCGGATGTGTCACGGCTTCTCAGGGGTTTTTTCCGCCTTCTGAAGGCATTTCTTCAGCCACCGACCAAAAAATTCGTGATTCTGATCCATTCCCGGGAGGATACCGAAACAGCCGGTCAGTTGCTGGCGGAAGGGATGCTGGGGCTTTTTCTGAGTGCTGCACAGGAACACCCGGCGGTCCTGTTTCGGTCATTGGAGATCGACAGGGATACTGACCTTCGCCCTGGGTTGCGTGTTGCGCTTGACAGCGGATGCACCGAGGTGGAGATCATTCATCGTGATGGGAAAGCCGTTACTTCGGAGTGGTGCCTGGCCCCGTCGGTCTTTGAAGATTCGTCACGGATGAATCTGAGCCCGGGGGATGTTGTCGTCATGTCCGGCGGCGCAACCGGAATCAGCGCCCATCTGGCACGCAGCCTGGTGCCTTTCGAGCCCCGCCTGATCTTTCTGGGAAGGACCCCTCTTGATCCAGACATCCATCCCGCAAAGCCGCACCCCGGACACGGGTATTCCGATGGGGTCACATTCGAATCCAGGGCAGCGGAAATCGCCCGGACACTGGCGGATTTGCACGCCTCCGGGATCGAGGCAACGTATTATACCTGTGATGTGACCGATCCCGAAGCGGTCCGTACAATCATGGTCGAGGTGGCAGGCCGCTATGGAAAAATCGACGGAATCATTCACGGTGCCGGAATTCTCCGGGACGGTCCCATCAGCCAAATGACCCCGGATGATTTCTCAACTGTCACGAATGTCAAATTCCTCGGGGCATGGAATCTGTTCTCGGCTGCGGAAAAGGCCGGCTTGCGGTTTTTCGTGGGTCTTTCCTCGGCCGCCGCGATCCAGGGAAATCCGGGTCAGGCAAACTACGCCGCCGCCAACCGGATGATGTCTGCACTACTCAGAACCCTGGGCGGGAAAAACAGCGCCATCCGGTTCAAGGCCCTCATGCTTCCCCCTGTCGAAGGGGCGGGCATGGCCGATGATCCGGAGATCCGGGAGCTGATGACGCGCAAAGGCGCGGCATACATCCATGTCAACGAGCTGGCGGGACTTTTCTGTCGAGAGCTTTTTGTTGCCCCGGCCGAAGACGATTGGGTCATGTTCATGAGGGGGCTGCCATCTGTCGGGACGTCACGGATCAATGATTCCACCTTTCCGTCACCCCCGGGTGACATGGATGCCGGCGCCGTGTCCATGAGTCCCGAAAACTTTCCCATGATCGAACGGATCGCCAGCCTGAACATCCGCCGGGAAGAACTGGAAGCGTTCAGATCCTTCTCCCAGGAGACGGATCTCTGGATTGCGGATCACAGGCCTTTCAAGTTCGTCAAACACCCGCTGGTCTCAGCCGCCATGGTTCTGGAGACATTCATGGAAGCTGCCCGAATCCTGTATCCCCACCTGCAGGTGCGGGGCGTTCGCCAGGTGCGACTCATGGATATGATCCTATGTCCTCCCGGTATTTCACGGCCTTCCCGGATCGCCTGCCGTCGAGCTGACAAAAGCCTTCGGGAGATAATCTGCGATGTCACACTTGAAACCCGGGATATCTCCCCGTCCGGAAGATTGACCGACCGTTTCACCCGGCACTGCATTGGCCAGGTGATCCTGGATGGCGGAGAAGGAACTCTCGGGGAAGCGTTTCCGGATTTTCCTGTCCGGCCGGACGAACTGCGGACAAGGCCCATGAATCATAAAAAGGTGCTGAAATGGTACAAAAAGCGCAGTGGCCTCGAAGGCAGGTATCGCGTGCTGGAGAGTATAGACGGCGCCGGTCCGGGCGTTGTGAGGGGCCAGACCATCTACCGGGAGACAAATGATTACGCCCATCTGTCAAACGCCCAATACCAATACGCGCCTTACCTTTTCGAGGCGATGTTGCAGTTGGCCGGCTTTTATATCGCGGCTACGGCGCCATCGGAGCGACGATCACTGATTCCCCTGGAGATCGGGGAGATGCGGTTCTTGCGAAAATGTCGGGCAGGGGAACAGATAATCCTGGATGCCCGTTTGCGGGTCCAGGACAGCGAAGGCCTTACCTGGGATGCCAGAGGGATTGATGATCAGGGCCAAACCATCATGCAGATCCATCATATGCGGTTGCAGTGGGTTTCAAACTGAGTGAGCGGAAGAGAATGGAAAAAGATCGCAAAGACGCAATCGTCCATACGATGAATCCGGATTGTCAAAAAGGACCGATCCTCTTCGCGTTCCTGCAACGGGATATCCACAGGCCAAATAAGGCAGAATCCAGGCACCGTCTGATCTCCGTCCTGTGGGATCACCTGGTGGCCATGAAACGTCCGCCTGGGAAACGCTGTCAATTTGCAGACGAAATGGCTTCCCCCATCCAGATCGGTTGCGACCGGCTTGGCAGGCCCCTTCTTCTGGTGGGAAAATATCGGGGCCCTGCCATTTCCTTCAGCGAGGGAGACGGAAAAGTCTGGGCCGCTCTTTGCGGGGATGCGTCCGATATCGGCATCGATGTGGCTGGAACCGATGAATTTGGTGAAGGATACCCCTGTCACCGGGTTTTTCATCCACAGGAGATTCAACATGCATCCCGGGTGACAGGCGGAGATTTGAAAAATGCATCAGCCCTGCTCTGGTCTATCAAAGAGGCCGTTGTCAAGGCGCTGGGATGTGCATTCCATCTGGTGGACCCGCTCCAAATGACCGTCAACCCATCGGCAAGCGGGGCAAGAGGGGGCAGCGGATATACTTTTCCAGTGGACCTGTCAGGCAAGGCCCTGATGCGGTTTCCCATGGCTGCGGATCGGCCCCTGTGGGTCCATTCACTTCCGCAGGAAAAGATGTGGCTTTCCATCGCCCTTCTGAATCAGCGGCCGACAGATCATGAATAACCTGATCTGCAAAATCGTGACCCGATTGGACGGCATGTCGCCGGCAGAACTGGGGCGGCTTTTCCCGGAGCCTTCCATCACCGCCCCCCTTCTTTTTTTGTTGCAGGAATCGGGTGTTGACGGTTTTACCCTGCGCAGCATCGTCGTACTAAAAGACCATGCGCCCATTCTCTTGTTGCCGCTGTTTGAAACCCGTTTTGATTTGTCCACTTTTGTGGATGGCTGGTTCAAGAAATTGTTGAAAGTGGCAGGCCGTCTGATTCCATCGGTTTTTTACCCCCGTGTGTTGAGTGTCGGGTCCCTGGTAGGCGAATGGAGTGAAATCGGAATTGATCCTCAACTCGATGCAGGCACCCTGGATGCGGCATACAAAATGGCCTTTAACGCCTTGCAGACGCTTTCGGTCGAACGTCAAAGCGACATCGTGGCGCTTTTCAACTTTAATGAGTACGCCAAACTTCCTGTTGACGTATTCAAACAATTCAACCGGGTGCCCTATCGGTCCTGTGCCCGACTGCCGATCAATTTTAACAGCATGGATGAATACCTGGGTCGCCTGTCACGGGCTGCAAGAAAAGACCTGCGCCGCAAAATGCGGGGGGCCTCCCGGGTCCGGGTCGTTCGAAGCCGCACGATTTCTCCTTTTCTGGACAGGATTTACACGCTTTATCTGGAAACCGTGAAACGAAGCCCCATGTCGCTTGGCGTGCACAAGCGTTTATTTTTTGAAAAAATCTGTGAGAGCGTTCCGGGCGCCGAGTACACACTTTATTTTGTTCAGGAAGAACTCGCTGCGTTCAACCTTCTTGTCGTAAAACAGAACGCGATGGTGGATAAATTTTTCTGCATGGATTACGGACTCGGCCGCGAAACCAATCTTTATGTCCTGTCCTGGCTTGAAAATGTCCGTTTCTGCGTGGAACATAAAATTCCGCTGTATTACGCGGGCCAGGGCACGGAAAAAACCAAAGCGCACCTCGGTGCAACGTTTATCCCGAGCTTTCTTCTGGTCAAACACTGCCTGCCGGTGTTTGATGGTCTTATTGTCGGGCAGTCGGAGATGATCGGGAAGATCCTCAGCAACCTCGGTTTCTGGCCCAGAGCCGAATATAGACTTTCAGAAAAATAATTTCACTGCGTTATCGGTCGAGGATGGCCCAAATAGGCCTATCCCCTCCCTGCTGCCTTGTGAAATGAATTTTCTGAAAATCTATAGCAATAGAGTTGCCAAACCCAATGGAGATTCATGACCAACGAATCTGAATACGCCATCGAAGTCGACAGACTGACCAAGCGTTACGGGGACTTGCTGGCAGTCAACGACATATCGTTTTCTGTCCATAAAGGCGAGGTGTTCGCTTTTCTGGGTCCGAACGGCGCCGGGAAGACCACCACCGTGGAAATCATCGACACCATCCGAACGCCCACGTCCGGGAAGGTGATCCTTCTGGGTATGGACGTCACAAAAAAGAAGCACGACATCGTTCCCCGCATCGGCGTTCTCCCGCAGGGGTTCAGCTCCTTTGACCGGATAACGGTCAGAGAGACCCTGCAGTACTATTCGCGGCTTTTCTGCTGCAAAAATGCCGATATTGACGGGCTGATAGCGCTTGTGAATCTGAGTGACAAGGCCAAAGAGGCGTACATGAACCTTTCCGGAGGATTGAGGCAGCGCCTTGGAATCGCGATTGCTCTGGTAAACAATCCGGAGGTCGTATTTCTGGATGAGCCGACGACCGGGCTTGACCCCCGCGCCAGACGCGAGGTGTGGGACGTTCTGCTGGGCCTGAAGAAGAAGGGGACAACGGTGTTTCTGACCACACACTACATGGAGGAAGCGGAGCTTCTTGCAGACACGGTCGCCATCATTTCGAAGGGAAAAATCATCGCGATGGGCTCACCCGGGGAACTGATTGAAAGCAATGCAAAGTACCTGGTTCTCACGCTCCCGTCCGACGATGAAAAAATGGTTGAAATCGTTCGAAAGACGGGTTTCGATGTCGCCCTTGACAGCCACAAAAACATCCAGGTCAGGGTGGAAAACCCGGATGATGTCCGGCAGATATTGAACGCCATTACAAACGCCGATGCGGCGTTACTCAACCTGGATGTTCGCAAGCCCAATCTTGAAGCGGTCTTCCTGAAGCTTACCGGCGAGCCGTTCCCTGACAATCACGTCGGGGGAAGTGGGGTGGAATGAACCTGCGTGTCATCGGCGCCAATCTTTTGGTGAAACTCATGTGCGTTTACCGCGAGAAGACTGCCATGTTTTTCACGATTCTGTTCCCGATTATACTGATACTCGTATTCGGCACAATCTTCATGAGTCAGGACAACGTCAGCTTTCACCTTTGCGTCCAGGACCTCGACCAGACCAAATTGTCAAGACAGTCTGTCAAGACCCTTGAGACCGATGGGAAGTTCAAGATAACCCGGGTCGACCCGGCCGTCGATGCCACCCGGTATGTCAGAGACACCAAAGTGAATCTGGTTCTGGTGATTCCCCAGGGCTTTGAAAAGTCCATTTTGCAGCGCGTGATATACATGGATCCCAGGGCATCCGTCACCATCACCTATGTATACGATCCCAGTTCGTCTTCGGTGCCCACAAAGATACAGATCCTGAACGCGGTGTTCGCCGGGATCAACCAGCGGATGTCCGGAAAGCGGCCGGTTATTGTGTCTGCCGAGACGTCGATACTCACCCGGAAATACCGGTTCATCGAGTTCTTCATTCCCGGCATCATCGCGATGTCGGTGATGACGTTAAGCCTGTTCGGCACGGTGAATTTGAACACGGAACTGCGGCAGAAGGGCATCATCCGGAAACTGTCCACAACGCCCATCACCCGTACCGACTGGATACTGTCGGACATTCTGTACCAGTTCATTCTTGCGGTCGTATCTACCATTGCGATGCTGCTGGTGAGCTACCTCGTGTTTACGGTCAGCCTGAATTTAGATGCCTGGCTCCCTGCGTTCATTTTGCTTGACGTATTCGCGTTTGTCGGAATCGGAATGATACTTACCCGCTTCGTCAAGGAGTCGCAGAGCGCCGCTGCCGCTGCAAACGCCATCAGTTTCCCGATGATGTTTCTCTCGGGAAGTTTCTTCCCCATCGAACTGATGCCGGGTTTTCTGCAGAAGATCGCCAAGATGCTGCCGCTGTATTATGTGAACGAGGGGCTCCGGGCAGCGATGGTTTTTGAAGACAACTTGGCCGCATTGCATGACGCCGCGACTATCGGTGCGTTTGCAGCCGTGGTCTTCATCCTGGGCGTCATTGCCACCAAATGGGAAGAAGACACGTAATTTGAACCTGAGCCGTTACCAGTGGAGAATTGAAAACATGAAAATCAAACTGATCGCCCCCCATGAACAACGTGAAGATACGATTTCAAACCCCTTCAGAATACAGCGGGTCAATCTTCCACTTCTGGCGGCGCTGACCCCGCCTGACCACACGATTACAATTGTCGAGGAGGCGTTTGCGCCGGATGACATGGATCAGGATGTGGATTTGGTGGGCATCACCGTTTTGACGGAACTTGCCCTGAGAGCCTATCAAATCGGTGACGCCTATCGCCGGAGGGGGGTGAAGGTGGTGATGGGCGGAATACACCCCACCGTATTGCCTGAAGAAGCGCTGGCGCATGCAGACGCGGTCGTCGTGGGAGAAGCAGAGGGCGTCTGGTCACAGATTGTATCGGATGCCGCTTCCGGACAGATGCAAAAAATATATCGGGCCGGTAAAATGACGGATATCAAAGGGCTGCCGAAACCCCTGCGGGAACTCTTCCCGAAAACAAATGGTAAAGGGTATATTCCGATTCCGATTGGTGTCGAGACATCCCGAGGGTGTCCGTACGACTGCGAGTTCTGCTGCATTGGTCAGACATTGGGAAATCAATATCGGGTGAGGCCGGTTCAGGAGGTGATTGCCGAGGTTGAAGCGATTGATTCCCCTTACCTTTTTTTCGTCGATGACGCCCTGGGACTGAACCGGAATATGGCCAAAAAGCTATTTACTGAAATGATACCGCTTCGGAGACGATGGCTGGCCCAGGGAACCGTGTCGTTGGCCGAAGACCCGGAATTGCTCAGCTTGATGCAACGTGCGGGATGTCTGGGGCTGTTGATCGGGTTCGAGTCGGTTCAGAAAGAGACCCAGAATGAAGTGAAAAAAATAAAGAACCTGAAGATCGATTTTTATGAGGCCATGCATCGATTTCATGGTGAGGGTTTCGGAATACTCGGCTCCTTTGTTTTTGGCTTTGATTACGAAAACAGACATGTGTTCGAACAGACCCTTGAGTTTATTATCAAAGGTCGTATGGATATCGTCCAGTTACGGATTCTAACGCCCTATCCGGGAACACGGCTGTATAAACGACTCTTGAGCGAAGGCAGGTTGTTCTCGCAGGACTGGTGGCTCCGGGGGTATCCGGCAGATAGCCTTTATTTCCAACCCAAAGGCATGACGGCCGACGAGCTCATTAACGGTTTTGCCAGCTTCAACAGACAAGCCTATTCTCCCAGTGCACTGTTCAAACGATTCCTTGGCATGAACCCGGTCAAACGGACGCTGCTGGGTTGTCAGGCATATGTTGCCGTCAATCTTGCGACCCGTAAACGCTATTTCAAGGGTCTGAAAAATTCACAACCTTTTGCCGGAAGCTTCCGAGTGTAACTGATACAGAAAAGAACCCCGCTTATCATCTGCGAAGAGGTTAATCATGGATATCTTTAAAAAGTGCATAAAGGCAACGGAGTATGAATCCGGATTGAAAGAAAAAGGTCACTATTTCTTTTTCCGGAAAATCGAATCTCCCCAGGATTCCGAGGTGGTGGTCAACGGGAAGCGGGTGATCATGATCGGTTCCAACAATTATCTTGGACTTTCCAGCCACCCCTGTGTGAAGGACGCAGCGGTCAGTGCCATTGAAAAATTCGGCAGCGGCTGTTCGGGGTCCCGATTTCTGAATGGTAACCTTGCGATCCATGAAGAACTGGAAATCAAGTTGGCCAGGTTCTGCCGGAAGGAAGCGGCTGTGGTCTTTGCAACCGGCTACCAAACCAATTTGGGGGCAATCTCTGCGCTTGTCGGCCGGAGCGATGCTGTCATTATCGATCGGTACGACCATGCCAGCATCATTGACGGCTGCCGCCTTTCCTTTGGCAAGGCTCAGAAGTTCCACCATAACGATATGAACGACCTCGAAAGAGCGCTGGATGAAACCCGGGGGAAAGCGCAATTGATCGTCGTCGATGGCGTATACAGCATGGAAGGCGATATTGCGGATCTTCCCGCTATTGTGAAACTGGCAAAGGCCTATGGCGCGAGGGTCATGGTGGATGATGCCCATGCGATCGGCGTTCTTGGAAACGGCGGGCGGGGAACGGCCGAGCATTTCGGCCTGGAAAACGAAGTGGATCTGATCATGGGAACGTTCAGCAAGTCGCTTGCCGCAGTCGGAGGCTTTATCGCAGGTTCGTCAGAGGTGGTCAACTGGATCAGGCACATCGGTCGCTCGCTGATGTTCAGCGCCAGCCTGCCACCACCCCAGGTGGCGTCGGTAAGCGCTGCTTTGGACATCATCGAAGCACAGCCTGAATTAAGAACCCGTCTCTGGAAAAATTCGCAAAAAATGCTGAACGGATTCAAAGCGCTCGGGTATGATACCGGAACGAGCCAAACACCGATCATTCCGGTCATTATCAAAGACACCATCAAAACGTTTCAGATGTGCAAGCTGCTATTCGAAAAAGGAGTCTTTGTCAATCCGGTCGTCAGCCCGGCAGTGCCTCCTGGAAGAGAACTGCTCCGGACAAGTTACATGGCCACCCATACCGATGAACAGTTGGATAAGGTCCTGGCTGCTTTTGAAACAGCGGGAAGAGAGCTGGGCGTGATCTGATAAGGCGATAGAAGTGTAAATTAACGTAACTATTCAGGCACAAAGGAACAAAGGCACAAAGGGTAACCGATTTATTGCTTTGGAACTGAAAAGCATCTTTCACAAATGCAGGCCGGGCCGGCGCAAGATTACGGGTATATCGTCCTGCCCACCACATCCCGGATTTATTCGGGAGATGACATTCCGCCGTCGCCCGATGATTGTGAATCTGAACTTTGGCTGAACGGGGCTATGGCCGAACAACAGAATGCAGTCTGACACAAAAAGCCGGTGGAGTCCGTACGAAATCGAAATGTATTGGGCGACTTTTTGTGCAGATGATTCTAAGCGTTGGACGATTGAGATAAAAAGAATCCCTAACAAGGCAAATCAACACGGATGCAAATTCCGCTGCGCTCCATTTGCACCGGTTATTTGCACCGTTTGTTGGCACGAGAGAGAAACGATGAAAGACAAATATCAATCCGTGTATGAGAAGTTGCAGAGGATATTCAAAAAGCATCGCCGCAACCATCCAGAAAATGGCAATTCAGAACAAATGTGCTGCATGTGGTCAACAAGTGACCCACCCGATATCATCGAAGGTACATCACCCTTCGACGACATCGAAGACGCATTCTCCATCTCCATTTCCGAAGACGTAGCGTTGGAATTGTACGACATGCAATTGGACGAAGCGGCGAGGAAGATTATGGAAATGAGAAATGAACACTGAATGAAACTTGAGATAAGCAGCCTGAGACAGTTCGATATCTTTTTTAACCTCAGATCGCTGCTCATCCTAACAATTTCCACAGGAGAGGCGCCTTATGAAAGCGATAAGACTTAAAGGATCCGGTGGACTCGAACGCCTGACGGTGGTCGAGATGGACGAACCGGGTGCGCCGCAGGAGGGGGAAATCCTGGTACAACTGCACGCCAGCTCGATAAACTATCATGATTATCTGGTCGCGCTTGGGACGATTCCCACCGCAGACGGGCTCATCCCGTTGACCGATGGCGCGGGAGTCGTCGAAAGGATCGGGGAAGGCGTCAGCGATTTTGCCGTGGGCGATCACGTCGTCTCCTGTTTTTTCCCCGAGTGGCAAAACGGCGAAGCCGTATCATCAGGCTTTGCCAAGACGCCCGGCGATGGCTTGGATGGTTATGCGCGGGAGAGAGTGGTGCTGCCGGCGAATTGGTTCACTCGCGCGCCTAAGAATTACAGCCATACCGAAGCGGCCACTTTGACCACCGCCGGTCTTACGGCGTGGCGCGCACTTGTCGATGATGGACCTTTGAAGGCCGGCGAGACGGTATTGACTTTGGGTACGGGCGGTGTGTCGATGTTCGCCCTGCAGTTCGCAAAAATGATGGGCGCATTGACGATCGTCACTTCGTCATCGGATAAAAAATTGGCTCGCGCACGCGCTCTGGGAGCCGACCATACAATCAACTACAAGCAGTATCCAAACTGGGCAGATCAGGTTTTGGACCAGACCGACGGACGTGGCGTTGATCATGTCATCGAAGTGGGCGGTCCGGAAACTCTGCCGCAGTCGATCAGTGCGTGCCGCATCGGCGGGCATATCGAGCTCATCGGCGTCTTGACGGGTTTTTCCGGTCCGATTTCGACCGTGGCGCTGTTGACTCGACAGGTGAGACTTCAGGGGTTGACAGTCGGAAACCGCCAGCAGCAGATCGAGATGATTCGCGCTCTGGATGCCAATGACATGAAGCCGGTCATCGATAAGACCTTTCCTCTACAAGACCTGATCGAGGCATTTCGTTACGAGGCGAGCGGTGAGCATTTTGGTAAAATCTGCATCGAAGTTTGAATCGATACGATCGATTTCGACCAGTTCCCAACACCCCTCAATCCTCTCCCTTTTTTTACGGGGGAAGATAACCGGATCGGGTTCATTTTCACCAGGTGTCCGATCTTGAAAAACACCGTCTCGTGTGATACGGTCAATGGCAGTGAGGCGTTTTCAGTAACCGGGATAAGGCCGGAAACACAACTGGCTGAAAGTGACGATACTCATGGAAGAACTGCGATCAGATGAAATCCGCAGTGCGGTTCGGGAAAACTACGGAAAAGTGGCCCAATTGACGATAGTCGGCGGATGCGGCAATCCGCAGGCCATTGCGGACTTGAAGATCGGGGAAACCCTGCTGGATCTGGGCAGCGCGGGCTGTTGGGGACATGGGGCAGGTGATTGGTGTGGATATGACGCCGGAAATGGTCAGCAACGCCCGATGGAATGCGGAAAAGACCGGTTTTAAAAAGAAAGAAAACAGCAAAGCTTTAATCAAGGACTGGGTGCCTGGCAGCCAGGTCGAGGATTATGTGGTCTCGGCAATGATCGAGGCGGTCACGCCTATGACGTCCGCCTAAACCGTCCGGGAGGTGATATCTTTAAATGATGACTTCTATTTGAGGAATGATCCTTGAATAGAAGTTTTTTTATTTTTTGGGGAGATGAATCTCTTTTATTTCAAAGAGATAAAGACTTTTGATAACGGCTCCATCCCGCCTTTTGTTTAATGGTTTTACGAACAAGCAAGCCGGATCATGATTTCTTCCAATTGATCCTTCAAAGGAATCTCCTATGACCGAAACATGGATGTTGGCGACATTGTGGCTGGGGCTGGCGTTGATTGCAACGCTCCTTTCCATCTGGTTTGGCATCGCGACAGCGCTTTCGGAGATCGTGGTCGGAACCGTGGCCCAGTTGATCATCGGGGCGGTTATCGGCGGATCGGTACTTGGGGCCAATGAACCGTGGATCAAATTCCTCTCCGGAACCGGGGCGATCATTCTGACATTTCTGGCCGGTGCGGAACTGGATCCGGTGGTGTTCAAGGAAAAATGGAAAGAAGCGACCGCCGTTGGACTGGCCGGCTTTTTTGCACCGTTTCTGGGTTGTGCGGCAATTGCTTATTATGTTCTGGGCTGGAGCATTCCATCGAGCTGGCTGGCCGGTGTGGCACTTTCCACCACATCTGTCGCAGTCGTGTATGCCGTCATGCTTGAATATGGTCTGAACAAGACGCGATACGGAAAAACCGTGCTGGCTGCCTGTTTTATCAATGATCTGGGGACGGTCATTGCTCTGGGATTGATCTTTGCACCGTTTACCATGAGGACATTGATCTTTGTCATTGTCAGCATCGTGATTTTCATCATTCTGCCCTATGTTACACCCCGGTTTTTTAAACGCTACGGAAACCGGCCTTCGGAGCTGGAAGCCAAATATCTTCTGCTCTGTCTGTTCGGCATGGGGGCACTGGCAAGCTGGGCAGACAGCGAAGCCGTTCTGCCTGCCTATATTGTTGGAATGGTATTGGCCGGTACCGTGGGCAAGGATCATATTCTGATCCGCAGACTGAGAACCCTGACATTTGGACTGCTGACACCGTTTTATTTCATCCGCGCCGGATCATTCGTATCCGTACCTGTGCTGATCGCATCCCCCCTGATCTTCCTGATTCTGTTGCTGGCTAAAATGGCCACCAAATTCGTTGCCGTGTTTCCAGCGACCCGTTTTTTCAACAAAAACGGAAGAGAAGGCATGTACACCACCTTGCTGATGTCCACAGGTCTGACATTCGGCAGCATTTCCGCCCTGTTCGGATTGACCCATCATATCATCGATACATCCCAGTATTCTTTTTTAATCGCTGCGGTCGTAGCCAGCGCGGTCATTCCCACGTTGATCGCCAATGCGTTCTATTTGCCACGGCACCTGTTGAACCCTGACCCACATGAAAATGAAACCATCGTCGCTGAACACGAAACGTTTCCATCGATACAAAAAGGAGATGCCCCATGATGATTCATCACCTGATGATCGCCTATGACGGTTCAGACCAATCCAGGAAGGCATTTGATATGGGACTTGACATCGCAACCCAGTACCGCGCGCAGGTAACGGTGCTGTCTGTGGCAAGACCCCCGGAGCCGCCCGTTGCGGTTGAAATGGAGGCGGTCATCGATTCGGCGACCGAATATTACCGCGGGCAGTTCAATGAACTGAAAGATAAAGCTCAAGCCATTGGAATCGAACCGGAATTCGAGATCCGTATCGGCCATCCGGCCGAGCAGATTATTATCCTGGCCAATCAGCTCAAAACAGATGCCATTGTCATGGGCCATCGCGGGGAAAGCTTTCTTCAGAAATGGCTCTTGGGATCGGTCGCCAGGCGCGTTCTGAGTTATGCCCACTGCACGGTAGTTGTTGTCAGATAGGGCATATCCGGAAAAATACATGATATCAAAAATCGTTCTGATCATGATTGGGGGAAGCCTGGGGGCAGTCTCCCGTTACGGCATGTCCATTCTTGCGGCAACGCTTTTCGGTGCCCGGTTTCCGTGGGGCACTCTGGCAGTCAATCTGGTTGGATGTTTTCTGATCGGAGTCGCCTTTTCGCTCGCGGATCGGGGTAGCCATCTCATGAACCCTTCGGCCCGACTCTTTTTTATGACCGGATTTCTGGGAGCGCTGACGACATTTTCGACCTATGGTCTGGAAACCGTCAATGCCCTGCGAATGGGAAGCCTGCTGATCGCCCTGACCAATATTATTTCCAACAATATTCTGGGACTTTCGCTGGTGTTTTTGGGTATGTGGGTGAGCAGAAACATGTAAGGAGGCACGCCATGCAGCAATACAGACTGATCGACATTTTCACCAGCGAGGGAACCCGCTGGAATGGGAAGCCCATCGGCGAAGCCCTGGTTCAGACGGTTGTCAGCCTGAAGATTGCGGCGCGTTGCCACGTCATGCGCGGCGTGGGTGGCTGTTATGAAAACGGTGAACTCTCGACCCAGCGACTGGAGGTTTTGTCTTACAATATGCCATTGCATATCGAGATTGTTGTACCGGTAACCGCGCTTGACGTGCTGCTGCCCAAAGTGGAAGAGATGGTGACAGACGGGATCGTGGCGCTTCGCAATCTGGAGGTGATATCCTATAAAACCAGAAAGGTTCTCATTCATCGACATATCCGCGTCAGGCAGATCATGACGCCCTCGCCTCAAAAAGCATTTTTGAACACGCCCGTTTCACAGGTCGTTGAATGGCTCCTTTCCTCTATTTTCACCGGCGTTCCAGTAGTCGATACCGAAAACCGCCCCGTGGGAATCATCACCCAAAGCGATTTGATCTACCGGGCCGGCATGCCCGTGAGACTGGGGCTTCTGGCCAAATCCGACGATGTAAAATTGAAAACGGTGCTTCACGATTTGTCAGATAAAATGGCCAAAGATATCATGACGACTCCGGCGGTCTCGATCGCCGAAGATCGCATGATCACCGATGCCGTTGACCTGATGCTCCAAAACAATATCAAGCGGCTGTCGGTTGTCGATGCCCGGGGGAAACTGGTCGGCATGGCATCGCGCCTGGATATTTTCCGGTCGATCATGAAAGAATCACCAGACTGGAACACGTTCGGTAAACAGGACATTCACGTTGAAAACCTTCATTTCGTATCCGATATCATGCGCAGAGACAGTCATACGGTATCGCCGGATACATCTGTCGAAGACGTCATTCAGATGATTGGCGCCAACGATATTCAGCGTATTGCGGTGGTGGATGCATCGGGCCGGTTTCTGGGCCTGATTTTTGACAGTGAAATACTGGCATTTTTTTCCACCGAGGATCCGGACGGTATCTGGGATTATCTGTCCAGCCGGATGCCGTTTACTGAAAAAGGCCGCAGGTATCAAAATCTGAAACAGATGCTTCGCGCCAGAACCGCGGCGGACATCATGAATTCCGACGTGGTGACGGTTCAGGAAGACGCAGTGATCGATGATGCGATTCTGATAATGGTTGAAAAAGGGTTCAAACGACTGCCGGTTCTGGATAACCATTTGATATTCAAGGGAATGATCAGCCGGGATTCGCTGCTGCGCACCGGATTTGCCGCTGGAAACGGGAAATAAAAACGATAATGATTTTGGGTGTGTTATCGGTCGGGGTTGGCCCTGTTTGTTCTCAACCCGTACACTTCACATCTTATGACTGAAATACATTTTCCCTTTTCAAGTCGATATTTCCACGGTAAAGTAAAAAACAGGACATTTGCGCATTCCGGCATGCAATCAAGTCAAGACATCGAAGGCAAGCGATCAGCGATGAGACTGCACAGACAGATTGTCGAATCGCGGCGTATTCACGCTGACAACGGTATCAGCTTGAATACGAACTGGAATCAAATATCATTTCAAAAGCGATAGCAGAAAGGGGGAAACCTATGGCTGTTGAAATCAGAATCCCCGCAGTTGGTGAATCGGTTCGGGAAGCGGTTCTGGCCCAGTGGATGAAGCAGAATGGCGATGAAGTCCACCGGGGTGATCCCATCCTGGTGATTGAAACCGATAAGGTGACCCTGGAAATTACCGCAGAGGCAGATGGTATCCTGACCATTCAGGTCGAAGCAGGCGTCACGGTTCCGGTCGGCTCGGTTGTGGGGCTGATCCAGGAAAAATCTGGCACCCCGATTACCGGCGATAAAAAACAGCCGGTTGATATACCTGATGAACCGAAAGAATCGAGTCCGCCTTCCCCCAGTATGCAGGCCCCTGCTTCCAGCAAGCCGGAGCCCGAGACAGATATGATGGTCGGACCTGCCGTCCGCCGGCTGATAAATGCCCACCATTTGAATCCATCGGATTTAATCGGCTCCGGACCCGCAGGCCGCATCACCAAAGGAGACATCCTGCTGCATCTGGAAAATCAGACGCCATCCGCCCCGGCTCCACCCAAAACAGAATTGGAACCGCCTGCCGTCACGCCTTTGGCGACAAATGAGTCGGTCATTCGCAAGCCCATGAGTCCCATTCGAAAGCGTATCGCAGAGCGTCTGCTGGAAGCCAGACGAAACACCGCCATGCTGACCACGTTCAATGAGATTGATATGACCCGGGTCATGGCGATTCGCAAGCAGCATCAGGACACCTTTAAAAAGAAACACGGCACTTCTTTGGGCATGATGAGCTTTTTTATCAAGGCATGTGTTTCGGCGCTGAAGGAAATTCCGGAAATCAATGCGGCAATCGAGGGAGAAACGATTGTTTACCATCAGGCCTGCCATATCGGCGTCGCTGTCGGGAGTGACAGGGGACTGGTGGTTCCGGTCATTCGGAATGCCGAAAATCAATCCTTTGCCGGGCTTGAAAAAACCATTGTGGATTTTGTCGACAGGATTCGGGCCGGAAAACTGAATCTGGCCGAGCTGGAAGGCGGAACCTTTACCATCAGCAACGGTGGGGTTTACGGTTCTCTTCTCAGCACACCGATTTTAAATACGCCTCAGAGCGGAATTCTTGGCATGCACAAAATTGAAAAACGACCTGTTGTCATCGATGACAGCATTGTCATCCGGCCCATGATGTATGTGGCGCTCAGTTATGATCATCGGATTGTGGACGGTCAGGGTGCCGTGACCTTTCTGAAACGGGTGAAGGAATGTATCGAAGATCCTGAACGGATGATGGTGGAGGTGTAATCATGACAGAGACAACATCCTATGACCTGGTGATTGTCGGCGCAGGTCCCGCCGGCTATACAGCCGCGATTCAGGCTGCGCAGTTGGGAATGAAGACCGCCTGTGTCGATCGATCCGCACGTCCGGGCGGCGTGTGTCTGAATGTGGGATGTATTCCCAGCAAGGCTCTTCTTGATTCCAGTGCACTGGTGGATGCGGCCCGGAACAAAATGGCGGATCACGGCATCGAGGTTGCTGATGTTCGGGTGAATATTGCCAAAATGATGGTCAGAAAACAAACCATCATCGACCAGTTGACCGGACAGGTGAAAAAGCTGCTTGACAGTCATCGCGTGACCCTCATTCAGGGGGATGCCCGTCTGTCATCCCCAAACCAGGTGGATGTTTCACAGAACGACGGCGTGCTGTCTCTGAAAACCCGGTTCATCCTTCTGGCTGCCGGAAGTCATGCCGTGGCTGTCCCGGGCCTGAAATTGGATGACGACCGGATTGTCGATTCCACCGGCGCGCTTCAGTTCGATGAAGCGCCGCAGCATCTGGCCATTGTCGGCGGCGGATATATCGGTCTGGAACTTGGGGTGGTGTGGAAACGGCTGGGATCCCGGGTAACCGTAATTGAAATGCTGCCTCAGATCGCAGGCAGCCTGGACGGACAGATTGCCAGAACACTCAAGCGGATACTGACCCGTCAGGGTATTGATTTTATGCTGAAAACACGGGTGATTCAGGCAGCAACCGGGAATGACGGCATGACACTCACACTCGAATCTGCCGGAAAACAGGAGACTGTGATCTGTGACCGGGTTCTGGTTGCGGCCGGACGAAAACCGGCAACCGCCAATTTGGGGCTCGATACAATCGGTGTGGAAACAGATTCAAAAACCGGTTGTATCCGGGTAAATGAATTCTTTCAGACCAGCGTTTCCAATATTTATGCTGCAGGCGATTTGATTCCGGGTCCGATGCTGGCCCACAAAGCGTCGGCGGAAGGGATTGCTGCGGTTGAAGCCATGAATGGTATCGAAACTGATGTCAATTATGACACGATTCCTTCGGTGATATACACTTGGCCTGAGGTGGGCAGCGTGGGCCTGACAGAGGAACAGGTAAAATCCCGAAGCATCCCCTACCGCAGCACCGCGTTTCCATTTACCGGAAATGGACGGGCGCTTTGTCTGGGAGAAACGGACGGAATGGTCAAACTGATTGTTCATGCCCGCACGGACCGGATTTTGGGAGTTCATATCATTGGTCCACATGCGTCTGAAATTATAGCTGAATGTGTGATGGCCATGGAATTTGGTGCCAGTTCAGAGGATTTGGCCCGTGTGATTCACAGCCATCCCACTTTTGCCGAAGCAGTCATGGAAGCAGCCCGGTCATTAGGGGCCAGGTCGGCCTGAAATCCCGTTATTCTTTCATAATTTCAAATATATCAAACTGCTCCATATGATATTGCGGATTGGGATAAATAATGATCTGTTTGGCAATTTCTTTTTCCAGGCGGAATATCAGATGATTTTCTTCTCCATGAAGGAGTTCGGCTATTTCCGGGTTGACCTGCAACGTGATTTTTGCCCCTCCCATTTCCTTGTACTCACGCAGAATTTCCCTGTAGAGCATAAAGCATATTGATTTTTTCGATAACAGATAGCCCTCGCCCTCGCAATAGCAACAGGGTTCGCAAAGTGTCCGGCTGAGGGACTGGCGAACCCGCTTCCGTGTCATCTGGATCAGGCCCATTTCCGACATGGGCAGAACATGCGTTTTGCTGCGGTCTTTTTTTAACGCCTCGATCAGAGAATTATAGACTTTTTCCTGATTGGCTTTTTTTTCCATATCGATAAAATCAATAATGATAATTCCGCCGAGATCTCTCAGCCGGAGTTGATAGGCAATTTCTTTGACCGCATCCAGATTTGTTTTCAGAATGGTTTCTTCCAGGTTGTGCTTACCGACATACCGCCCGGTATTGACGTCGATTGCATTCAGGGCTTCGGTCTGTTCAATGATGATATATCCGCCCGACTTCAGCCAGACTTTTCGCTTCAATGCCCTGGAAATATCCCCTTCCAGATTGAATGCGTCAAAAATGGGTTCTGTTGCGTCATACAATTCGACGGATTCCTTCAGACTGGGCATAAAACCATCCAGAAAGGCCAGAACCGATCCATAAACGAGCGGGCTGTCAATGATCAGTTTGTCCGCTTCGTGGGTCAGGAGATCCCGCACAGCCCTCAGGCTGACATTCAGTTCCTTATGCAGAAGAGAAGGCGCCGGTGCGGTTTTGTATCGAACCTGGATATTGTCCCAAAGATTTTTTAAAAAAATCATTTCATTGGCGAGTTTATCCTTTTGAATACCCTCGCAGGCCGTTCGAACAATATATCCAAACGGTAATGTTCTCAGGGATTGAACGATGTCTTTCAGCCGGTTTCGCTCGGCTTCATCCACAATCCTTCTGGATACACCGATGTGATTGGTGTTTGGCATCAACACCAGAAACCGCCCGGGTAAGGAAATATAATTGGTCACGCGGGCGCCTTTTGTTCCGATCGGTGACTTGGACACATGAACCAGAATCTCTCGCCCTTCCGAGATCATGTCTTCGATATGGGAGTCCCGGTTGGAAACCATATGGGATGTACCGGTTTGTTTTTCATCCAAGTCCTCGTCATCACCATTTTCATTCACGAGAAACGGTACAAATTCGTCAGGCGATTCTCCTATAATATCATCAACATATAAAAATGCGGCCTGTTCCAGCCCAATATCGACAAAGGCGGCCTGCATACCGGGAAGAACCCGCTGAACCCTGCCTTTATAAATGTTGCCCGCAATATCCGCATCGTCCCGTCTTTCGATAAACAATTCGGCAATGGTTCCGTCTTCCAGCAATGCCACACGGGTTTCATAGTCACAATGGTTGATAATCAGTTTTTTATACATAAGGATTCCAGAGAAGTGGAAAGTGTTCCGTGTTTGATGACCCGGGCACGACGAACATCCTGTTCATTCAAATGAAACAAATTCAGCAGGATATCTCCCGGCCGGATGTTAAAACCGTCATGATTCAAAACCGTCATCAGAAGATGATCTTTTTCCGGCAGAACCATTTCAAGAATATGCTGTTTCAAATCCAGTTCACGGCAAATACCTTTGTGGTTGGTTCGGGAAATCGGAAAGGAATTGGATTGATCGAAATGCGTCAGAAATTCTTTCTTCAACAAAGCATCCGTCAAAAACACCTCATAGGTCGTCCGGGATTGATTGTCTTTGATCATTTCCGCTGCTGGAAAACAGGTTTCAATGCACATACCGGAAGGCAGGATACGATTCAGCATATTTGTCATCATGGCGCTGGACCGGACCGGTTTGATGGAAACCACAAACCGCTCATGCAGGGCCTCCATACCGACTGGAAGTGCATCAAAAAAGGAGAATTTGGGTTTTGGATGAAACCCGCTGGAAAACTGAACCGGAATATGGCTTTTCCGGAATGCCCGATTCAGCGTGTTATACACCTCCAGATGACCCAGATACCGGGCCTCTCCGGTTTTGGAATACAGAAAACACTGTTTTTCCCATGACGATTCCGATTCTTGGATCGGAGCTATTTCAGGCAAACCCAGTCCGAATTCAGGATCGGTCAATTCCGGTTTTATGCCTTTAACGTCGCAAACACCGCAATCATGGCATGAGCCGTACCGACAGTCCTGGGTTAATTCCGCTTCAAGTGCTTTCCGCCACTCTTCTGCCAGAAACGTTTTGGAGACACCGGAATGGATATGATCCCAGGGAAGCGGTTCATCAATCTGTCGAATCCGTGTGGTATAAAAATCCGTAACAATTCCGGATTCTTCAATGGCCTGTTCCCAGATATCAAATCGGAAGTGATCACTCCACCCGTCAAACCGGCATCCCTTTTGCCAGGCCAATGTCAGCAAATTTCCAATGCCCCTGTCTCCTCTTGCAAACAGCCCTTCCAGAAGGCTGACTTCCGGGTTCTGCCATTTGATTTCAACACCGGAAATTTTACAGCGGTTTTTGATGGTCCAGAATTTATCCTTTGCCGCCTCGATAGAAATCTGGGAGGCCCATTGAAACGGGGTATGGGGTTTTGGAATAAACGATGTCAGGCTGATATGAATCTGCGGGCCGCGGCTTTTTTTTGAGTTTCCCTTCTGGATTTTTCGCAGCTCATGAATCAATTCCGTGATGGCCTGAATGTCCGCGTCAGTCTCCGTTGGCAGACCGACCATAAAATACAGTTTGATCACCTTCCATCCCAGTTCAAACGCATCCCGAACCGTCTGAACAATATTGTCCTGACCCAGATTCTTGTTGATGACATTCCGCAGACGCTGGCTTCCCGCCTCGGGTGCGATGGTGAAACCGGTTTTTCGAACCCGTTTGATGGTTTCCATCAGGTCGCTGGACAGTCTGTCTGCACGGATCGAGGGAAGTGACACCGAAATATGCAGGGGTTCGCAGATGCCCATCAACCGGGACATCAGTCCGGACAGATCTGTGTAATCGCCGGTGCTTAAGGACAACAGGGAGATATCCTCATATCCGGTGGCTTCGATGGATTGTTTGGCCAGATTCAAAAGCGTTGACACAGACCGCTCCCGGACAGGCCGGTAGATTATGCCTGCCTGACAAAACCGGCATCCCCTGCTGCATCCCCTGGATATTTCCAGTCGAAGCCGGTCATGAACCGGCTTTCCAAACGGAACAATCGGTGCGCTCGGAAACTCGGACAGATCGAAGTTTGAAACAATGGTCCGGTCAACGTGGTTATAGTCGGGATACAGCGGGATTGTCTTCTGAAAGCCGGATGCATCACGGGTTGTCTGGAAAAAAGATGGAATATAAACCCCTTTGATTCGGCTCCAGGCATGAAGCAGGGCCTGTTTGTCGTTCGGGCTTTCCACTTTCCAGTTCATCCACGCGGACGCCAGTTCCAAAATGACTTCTTCTCCATCCCCAAACACCATGGCATCAAAAAAGTCAGCGACCGGCTCCGGATTACAGGTACACGGCCCTCCTGCGATGATAAACGGAAACGAGACATCCCGCTCCGATGACCGCAGCGGAATCCGAGACAGATCGAGCATGGCGATCAAGTTGGTATAGGTCAACTCATAGAGCAGGCTGAAGCCGACGATATCGAACGTGTTAATCGGCCGTTTGGACTCCAGGCTCATGAGCGGAATATCGTATTTTTTCAGATGATGTTGCAGATCCAGTCCAGGAGCATATAGCCGTTCCGCACGAATCGTCGCATTTTGATTTAAAATGTGATAGAGAATCTGAAGTCCGAAATGCGATGTACCGATTTCATACAGGTCCGGAAACGCCAGCGCGATGTTCAGCCGGATGTCTGGGGCATCCTTTTTGATCGCATTGATTTCGGTTCCGATATAACGGCTGGCCTGATCGACATATGGCAGGATGTCGTGAATATCGGCAGCAGAATGGATAGAAGACATATGGTTGTGACCCTTTTAACCGCGAAAAAAGTTACGTGTTAAGTTGACAGTGAAATGCTGTTATTTGTGGACTGCTGATCATTAATTAAACCATTTATTATAGAACAGTTAATATCAATATGAAAAGATTAAAGATAATGCGGATCGTTTTATTGATGACGGGACTGGTTTTTATGACCGGGCTGTCAGGCAGCGCCCAGAATGATCTGAGAGAAACCCCCATTGTAAGGGCTGTTAAGAAAATTGGACCGGCAGTTGTCAATATCAGCTCAGAGCAGACCGTTCGGCAGCGAAACCCGTTTTCCAACTTCGGCGGCAACCCCCTGTTTGACAATTTTTTCAAAGATTTTTTTGACTATCAGATTCCACAGCAGTTCAACCGGTCCAGCCTGGGATCCGGTGTGATTATCGACGGCAGCAGGGGATATATTCTGACCAACGCCCATGTGATTGAAAGTACGGGCAAAATTACGGTTATACTAAAGGATGAACGGGAATTTGAGGCAAAGATCATTGGTGCGGACCCGGACTCGGATCTGGCAGTACTGAAAATACCGGCTGACAGCGCGCTGCCGTCAATCGAAATGGGAACCAGCGATGATCTGATGATCGGTGAAACCGTTATTGCCATCGGCAATCCGTTTGGCTTTTCCCATACCGTGACTACCGGTGTCATCAGTGCGCTGGGCAGAAGCATTCGAACCGATGACAAGATATTTCAGGATTTCATCCAGATCGATGCCTCCATCAATCCGGGCAACAGCGGCGGGCCGCTTTTGAACATCAATGGAGAGCTGATTGGCATCAATACTGCCATTTATGCAAAGGCCCAGGGAATCGGCTTTGCCATTCCCATCAACAAGGCCAAGCGAATCATTTCCGATCTGATCCAGTTCGGGGAGGTGGTTCAGGCGTGGATCGGCATTGCCGTTCAACCGCTGGATTCGGGCATATCTCAGTATCTGGGCAAATCGATGAAAAACGATGTTACGGCCAAAGGCGTCATCATCCGGGAAGTCGATTCGGATAGTCCGGCTTCCCGCGCAGGCCTGGTTGTCGGCGATATCATCACCGGAATCGGAAACCGGAATATCGCAACGGTCTCCGACTACACCAATTCGCTTCGAAACACCAATGCCGGAGATACCATCACGATTCAGATAATTAGAAACGGCAAAAAATTGCCCGTATCAGTAAAAAGTACCGTTTTCCCGGAAGATCGGGCGCCATCTCTGGCGTATCGGCTGCTGGGTATAAAGGTCGCCGAAACATCTTCAAACAAAAAATCCAGACACAGTGCTTCGGGTGGTGTCATGATCACCGAAATTGACCCCAAAAGTCAGTTGGCCAGAATCGGCGCGGATCGGACAGATATTATCCGTCAGATCGACGATATCCCTGTTCAGGACATGAGCGATTTTTACAGGTCAATCATTAAATGCCAGCAGAAGCCATCTATCGTTTTACTGCTTCAGCGCGCGGAACAATTATATCATATCACGGTAAAATTATCGAACTGACATTTGAGCCCCTCCAACAAATGGACCTTCTTTACCGAATATTTCATTTTTATAGATGAATGTCTTGATATGTTACATTGTCAGAGGGTTTTCTGGCGGTTCTTTAACATACGATAGCAGCACAACACCCGCGGCAAACAACAGAAGCACGGATCCCATACCGATTCTGGAAGACAATTGATTGATCTGAACGATCTGCTCCGGCAACGGGTTCACAGGCGTCAGCAGGTATCTGCTGATGAGGCCGACCACTGCGACCAATGCAGGCCCTGCAATGGCAGCCATTTTGCCAGTCATATTCATCAGTCCATAATAACCGCTTTCTTGACCTGACGGAATGAACCGGGCAAAAAATGAACGGCTGAATGCCTGAATGCCCCCCTGAAAGCAGCCAATCAGCCCTGCCAGAAAATAAAAATCCATTTTTTTAGTCATCACGCATCCCCAGAGGGTTGCCACCGAATATCCCAAAATTGCGACAACAATCGCATTCCGCTCTCCGATCCGGTGTGCAAGACGCCCAAAAACCAGCGCTGCCGGAAAGCCAATAAACTGGACCAGAAGCAGCGCCAGAATAAGATCCCGGCTCTCAAACCCTATGGACAGTCCGTAATCGATGGCCATGCGGATAATCGTATCAACGCCATCCATGTAGCACCAGTAGCATATTAAAAACAACCGGGTATTTTTATCCCGGGTCACCCGTCTCAAAGTACCTGTCAACTGCCTGATACTGATTTGAATTGTTTGTCGCCATTTGGGAGATGAGATATTCGGATCTGCTGGAAGCCACCACAAGGTAAACAGCGTAAACCCTCCCCACCACAGTGATACGGTCAGGAAAGACATTTGAACGGCCTGAGTGGAACCAGTCAGTCCAAACCAGTGGGGGTAAAGGGTCATGATGACATTGCACAAAAACAGAATGCCGCCGCCAAGATAGCCCAATGCATATCCAAACGCCGATATCCGGCTCCGGTTTCTTGTATTGGAAACAGAGATCAACAGGGAGTCGTAGGTTACATTTGCAGTTGAAAAGCTGACAACGGCAAGCCCATATATAATAATGGCCCAGCCCTGCTTTCCCATCGGGATAATGGACAACAGTGCGGTCAACAAAACACCGGAATAGGCGCAGGCCATCAGCAGCCGTTTTCTTGCAGAACCGGCATCGGCCACTACGCCGACGAGAGGTGCCAAGACCGCCACACACAAACTGGCCAACGAATTTCCCAGTCCCAGAACAGCGGTGCTGCTGACAGTATCCTGGCCTGCACTCCAGTACTGCTTGAAGAAAATCGGAAAAAAACCGGCCATAATTGTCGTGGCAAACGCGGAATTGGCCCAGTCATAAATGGCCCAGCCCCATATCATTCTGGCGGTTTTAGATTTATTCAAGGAAAGCGACTCAGGTTTCAGGGTTTCCAGGATTCCGGCGTTCCTTTTGCAGGCGCTCCAGAAAGTCGATCAGAAGGCGGACCCCAAACCCGGTTCCACCAACCCCGCAGATGGCAGACTCTTTTTTAATCCAGGCTGGGCCTGCAATATCAATATGGGCCCAGGGCACATCCTGTACAAATTCAGAGAGAAACCATGCGGCGGTGATGGCACCGCCCCATTTGGAACTGCTCTTGTTCGAGATATCGGCATGCTCGCTTTTCAAAAACTCTTTATAGTCTTCCGGCATAGGCATGGGCCAGCATCGCTCCCCCGTCTCCCGGCTACTTTTCATCAGCGTTTCGGTAAGTCGGCAATCGTTGGAAAACAGTCCGGCCAGCCGCTCGCCCAGACCCACCACGCAGGCACCGGTCAGTGTGGCCACATCGACGATCAGGTCTGGATGATACTGCTCAATCATATAGGAAATGGTATCGGCCAGAATTAGACGACCTTCAGCATCCGTGTTGCCGATTTCGATGGTTTTTCCGCTATAGCTTCTAACGATATCCCCGGGCCGGGTGGCTGATCCGGATGGCATGTTTTCCACGATGGGTATGGCGCCAATGATTCTGAAGGGCAGATTGAGTCGGGCCGCCGTGATCAGGGTCGCTGCCACAGCCGCAGCACCGGACATATCCATTTTCATGTCTTCCAGAGACGCGGACTGTTTCAGATTGATTCCGCCCGAGTCAAATGTCACACCTTTTCCGATCAGAACAACTGCCGGCGGCTTCTGGTCCGGGCCATAATCCATGATGACGAGTCTTGGGCCGATGTCACTGCCGGCACCAACTGCCAAAAGTGCACCAAAATGATTCTTCTGTAAAAATTTCTCATCCAGTACCGTCAGTCGAATCGCTTCTGCTTCCGATTGTTTTTTGATCAATTGTACCAGTTGGTCGGGCCGTTTGTGATTGGATGGCAGATTGACCCATTCTCTTGCCATAATCGTTCCATTGCACCGGATCTGAACATATTGCGGAAGACCGGCAAATTGAGTTGCAGCATCCGGTGTCATCCAGAAACAAATGTCAGAAATAGCGGGATGTCTGGATTTTTTATATGTATCAAACTGATAGCCGCCCAGACAGGCTCCTTCCATCATGGCTGTTAGAATGTCCGCCAGATTCATGTCATCTGATTCGATATTCGGCACTGCAAACACAACGGAAAGGACTTCTTTGGCCATACATTTACGAATCGATTTTCCGGCCAATTGGCGAAAATCGTCCTTAGCCAGTCTATCTCGCCTTCCTAGACCGATCAGCATCACCTGATCTGCCATAATTCCTTCTGGACCAAAGAACACCACATCCTCATTTTCGGCTCCGGAAAATTCCTTCAGGGTCATCGCCTTCTGAATCAGAGCGGAAACGGCGGTATGATCAACCCATTCCGCCTGCTTCTCGCAAACCGGGATTATCAGCATATCCATATGTGTTTCAGACGGGTGGCGCGCTGTCAACTCCAGCATTTTTATTCCTTATTTCGTTACGATACCATCCACAGGGCACAGTTTGTGGCTTTATTCAGAACATACCTGGAGACGTTTCCCATGAAAAACGCCCGGTCAATGCCACTTCTGCCGATCACGACGGTTCCAAATTTTTCTTTTTCCAGCTCTTCTACAATAGCCTTGCCCGGATTAAGTCGTTTTTCCACCACTTTAAACCGAATCTGAGCGTCTGTCAGACCGGCTGTTTCAAACCGTTTTCTGGCAATGACCATAAAATTGTCGATACATTGTTTATCTCCCTGAATCAGCATCTTTTCCATATCATCCGATGACTCCAGATTGATCTGGCAGTAATCACCAAACAGCGGGATGACATGAAACAGGGTCACAACAATTCGGGTATTTCCCGTCAGCATGAAACACAGATGGTCCACTGCACGAAGCGAGCTTTCCGACCCATCCACGGCAATCATGATGCGATTGGAGGCAATCTCTCCATCCACTATCCACAGAGGAACCACTCGGGAATGTTCAATCAGATTGGATGTGACACTGCCGGAAAATGTCTCCTGGAGACGGGAAATGCCCCGTCTGCCGATTACAACTGCATCAAAGCTGCCATTTTCCGCTGCCGTGATGATGTCCCGAGCTGTCCCGTTCATCTTGGGCTGGGTGACAACCTCGATGTGATCCGGATGTACACCTTCCTGAATCATCATTGTCTTCAGACTGTCAAGCAGGTAAAAGGCTGCTTCGGTATTTTTCTGGATCACCCGGTCCAATTCAATTTTTTTGTCTGGCTGGCGTTTGGCCTCATCGATCAGATAATGGGATATTGGTCGCTGAACATGAAACAATGTGTAGTGCAGTCGATCTACATCTGTTGCTATGCTAATGGCATACTTGATGCAACATCGGCAGTATACGGAAGAATCGACGGCTATCAGTATTTTTTTATCCATAAAGCAACCTCATTGTGAATAGGGAGTTCCGGAGAATTTCTTTGGCTGTGTTAGCAATCATCAACATACTACAATATTAGTCGCTCAGCCTGGTCTGTCGAATCCGATCATAGGCTTCCTTTCGGGTAATCCCGAAGCGTTTTGCCAGATCTTTTGCCAGATCCGGTAATCTTTCCGAATTCATGGTTATCATATCCTGAATATTCATTTCAAGACAATCCTCCTTATTGCAAGTCGAATCACCGCATCCGGCCAGAATCAGGGTGATTTCACCCCTGATCTTTGACCGGTCCATCAAGTTGGAAATCAGTCCGCTGATCGGCCCGCGAACAACCTCTTCATGAATTTTGGTCAACTCACGGCACAGAACTCCGTTTCGGTCTCCAAGTATTTCCTGCAAATCCTGGAGTAAGGATATAATCCGCTGAGGTGATTCGTATAGAATCTGGGTTCGGGCCTCTGATTTCAGGTTGTCGATCCATGCATGGCGCGTAGACTTTTTGCGTGGGGGAAACCCCAGAAAAACAAAGGAATCGGTCGCAAGTCCGGAAATACTGAGCCCGGCCAGGGCTGCCGATGCGCCAGGTATGGGAACAACCGTAATATCTGTTTCGATAGCAGCCTTTACAACTCGATGCCCCGGATCTGAAAGAAGCGGTGTGCCTGCATCTGAAACCAGCGCTATGGATTTTCCGTTTTTGAGCTGCCCGATCAGGTGAGTCGCACGTTCGGATTCATTGAAATCATGACAGGAAACCAGTTGAGTCGATATGTCATAAAAACCCAGAAGTTGCCGCGTATGTCGCGTGTCTTCCGCGGCAATGATATCCACCTGTTTCAGAACAGCAAGCGCCCGAAGTGTGATGTCTTCGCGGTTGCCGATCGGCGTGGAAACAATATACAGCACGCCTGGTTCAACCAAAAAACGGGATTCAGCGGTATGGGGATTCAAAGGCATTTTGGATCAATTCGATATGGGATGGGCCCGCATCATAGTCGATGGATACCACATCGAACCGGGCTTTCTGATTCATCTGCCGGGTGGATTTTAGATAATACAGCGCAGCGCGGGCAAGGCGGATCTGTTTCTGTCGGGTGACGGCATGTTTGGGATTTCCAAATTCGGTTGATTTGCGTGCTTTGACTTCAACAAAAACCAGGGAATCATGATCCCGTGCGATGATATCAATTTCACCCATCCGGGTGCGGTAATTCAGTCCAAGAATTTGATATCCCAGGCTTTTTAAATAAGCGGCTGCCTGAATTTCGCTGGATTTTCCAAACTGCTGAGAGGGAGTCTGCATTGCCGATTTACGACTCCTTTAAAACTTTGCCGGTGAATGGGACTGCATCCATGTATCGAAATGGCCAACTTGTGTGTTTTGGTTGGATATCCCTTGTGTTGAATGAATCCATATTGGGGATAGTCCTCATGATATCTGTCCATCAACCGGTCCCGGGTTACTTTGGCGACAATGGATGCCGCTGCGATTGAAAAACTTTTGGCATCTCCCTGCGGAATGCATTTCTGAAACAGGGGGCAGTCTATTTCAGAATTGCCATCGATGAGCAGAATTTCCGGAAGCGGATTCATGTTATCCACCGCCATGCGCATGGCCAGAAGTGATGCCTGCAAAATATTGATCCGATCGATTTCACAGGCATCCACAATACCGATACCGATACTTCTGGCGCTGGCATATATCTGATGATACAGCCGCTCCCGATTTTTGTGAGAGAGCTGTTTACTGTCATTGACACCTGGAATGACTGCGCCCATTGGCAACATTACCGCGGCGGATACGACCGGACCAGCCAGAGGCCCTCGGCCGGCCTCATCGATTCCGGCAATCCGGGTAAATCCGGTATTCTTGGCAATTTTTTCATGCCACCACAGGTCAGCTACCATATTGCAAGTCAATCAGAATCGCTTTTCCTTGATTCGGGCGGCCTTGCCTCTCAATTTTCGCAAATAGTAAATTTTGGCGCGGCGCACATCTCCCTTCGAAACCACATCGATTTTGTCAATAATGGGCGAGTGTATGAGAAAAATCCGCTCAACCCCGATGCCATTGGAGATTTTTCTGACTGTGAACGAGGCATTTGTCGTTCCACGGCGTTTGCTGATAACAATCCCTTCAAATACCTGAATGCGCTCTTTTTCACCTTCCTGAATACGGACATGTACCTTGACGGTATCTCCAGCAGCAAAATCCGGAATATCCAGCCGCATCATCTCATTTTCGATCTGCCTGATAGTCTGCATTGTTTTCCTCGAAATTTTCCGTTATGTTCTTAACTGTTATAATTAATAAATATTCAAGATGCTTTGTTACCATAGACTTCAAGACAAAGGTTTTATGTGCGTTATCGGTAGGGAATGTATCCCTCCTGCCTTCCCAACATCATTATCTTGAAGTCTATCTGGTTTTTAAACCAGCAGATTTTGGACTGAACGTGTCCTGACCGTGATGCCCCTGAACTGGCACATTCGCCAAACGGTTTCACTTCAAATTGTTGTCAGTCTTCGAAAGCCCCCGTCCGACCAGTCTATCCAGAAGAATGGATACGGCTGATCGAACGGATAAATGGTTATACCCGCTGACACCGTAGATCGGTGTTAAAATATGATCTGCCTGAATCATGCACGATGGTGTCAGCCCCCATGCGGTTCCAAATAGTAGAAGCCACGGCCTGCCCCCCAACATCAGACTTTGTATTTCTTCAATTGTTCGGCACTCCGGGTATTCACGAGCGCTGGTAACAACCGTAACCGCGCGCATCTTCTCCCGCAATTCAATATCTGTCTGCGTGGATTCAAGTGAGTCCTGAACCGATATCAGATCCAGCGCTGTTTTTCGATCCGGATTCACCACACCACCCATGCCGGTTGTCCAGTGTGATACGATCTGACCGATTAGCCGTTTTTGATCGGTCAGGGGTGTCACAATATAAACTGCCCGAACCCCGTAGGTTCGGGCAGCACGGGCCAGATCATGAATATCCAGATTGGTGACCGCAGAAGCGATGACATCGCCATGCTTATTTAGAACCGGATAATGAATCAGCGCCAGATACAGATTGGGTTTCAATAATCGCATCAATTTCCTGGCGCCAATTTTTTAATATTGTGTATTCTGCCGGACTGAAAATCCGTTTTTCGAGCATATCCCGACGCTTAAGAAACGTTCGAATCAATGTTGATTCTTGTCGCCATTCTTTAATTTGACTATGATTTCCGGACAACAGCACATCCGGAACCGATTCCCCTTCAAAACACCGTGGCCGGGTAAAATGTTCGTGCTCCAGCAACTGATTCTCAAATGAATCCTTTTCTGCGGAATCTTCGCCTCCCAACGCGCCGGGAATCAGGCGAATTACCGCTTCCATGACCACCATTGCAGCCAGTTCTCCGCCGGTCAGAATATAATCCCCAATTGAAATTTCGTCGTCGATATAATTCCGGCAGATTCGTTCATCAACACCTTCATAACGGCCGCATACCAGTATCATCCCCGGGTACAGTGCCATTTTCTGGGCCAGTTTCTGATTGAACGGCCTGCCCTGCGGGCTCATCAGAATGCAGGGGACATTCGGATTTTCTGTTTTGGCCCATCGAATGGCAGATGCCAATGGCTCGGGTTTCATCACCATTCCACATCCGCCCCCATACGGCCGGTCATCGGTTATTTTATGCTTTCCATCCGCAAAATCACGTAGATTGACTGAAATGGCCGAAACCAGTTGCGAGGCAATTGACCTGTGAACAATGCCATACGCCCACATCTGTTCCAACATTTCGGGAAAAATCGAAATGGTGATGATTTTCATGCACAAAAAACCGGTTTCACGTGAAACACGTTAATCTCTGAGACCTTCGGGTAGTTTGACCCGCATCCGGTTTTCGGTCAGATTGATCTCCTGAATCACGGATTCAATTGCGGGGATCAGCGTCTCCCGGTCATTTAAACGGGCTACGAACACATCGTTGCCTGCTGTCGGGATTATAGATGAAAGTGAACCGATCAACTCATCTTCCATGGTATAAACTTCCAGTCCAATCAAATCAACCCAGTAATAGACGTCTTCTTCAAGCTGGGGAAGATATTTTTTTTTGCAAAAAAGTTTCGATCCCACAATCTCTTCAGCCTGATTCCGGTCTGTAATGCCTTTCAGATTGCAGAGCAGCTTTCGCCCATGCCGTTTGATAAGCTGAATATCATGCGCGGATGCATGGCCTTGAGGGGTTTCAATCCTGATATTCGAAATATTTGATATAAATGTATCATCGTCACAGTAAGCGTGGATCCGCAATATTCCCCGAATACCATGAACGCCTGCAATATATCCAATTTCAACCCATCCATCATTTTTCATTGGAGCGGAGAATCTATTCAATAATTTCCAGAACGGTGCGCTTTCTGATTTTGGCTGATGCCGCACTCAAAATGGTCCGCATAGCCCTTGCAGTTCGCCCCTGTTTACCAATCACTTTTCCAAGATCCTCTTTTGCAACCTTCAGTTCAAGAACGGATGTCTGATTCCCTTCAACTTCTGAGACGATCACCTGTTCCGGATGATCGACCAGTGCCGCGGCAATGTCATGAATCAGATTTTTCATCACGCTGTCTCCTTTGCTGGCCGCTGAGAACATATGGACTTCGAGGCAACGCATTCGGATTCGGAAGCGTTATCATCACATGATATCTGTCCGTTAATCAAGCGTACGCATTCTCTCGATCACAAGGTCTAGGAAGATGATGGGTCTTGGAAGATAAGCTTTTTTACAAAGCCATCAAAATTACACGGCTTTCACAGATATGCCTTGTTTTTTAAATAGACTTTTCACCGTATCTGTTGGAAGTGCGCCCTGATTGATCCAGTAGGAAATCCGTTCTGAATTAAGCTTGACCTCGGCCGGTTCTCGTAGCGGATTATAGGTGCCCAGCATTTCCAAAAATTTGCCATCACGTGGACTTTGACCATCCGCTGCAACCACTCGATAGAAAGGGCGCTTTTTGGCGCCATGTCTGGCCAATCTGATTTTTACTGCCATATTTTTTAAACTCCTTTAGAATCTCAGCATGTTACGGCTGAGCCGTTTCATGCCTCCCTTGTTGAATTGTTTCATCATTCTAATGACCTGGTCATAATTTTTCAACAGATTATTTACGTCCTGAACCGTTGTTCCACTTCCTTTAGCGATCCGCTTTTTTCGATTGCCGTTAATGATATTATATTTCTGGCGCTCCTGGGTTGTCATGGAATTAATGATGGCCACAACCCGAACGATTTCATGTTCATCCACATCCATATTTTTAAATGCTTTGTTTTGCCCAAGGCCCGGTATCATACCAATCAAGTCCTGAAGCGATCCCATTTTTCGAATCTGTAGCATCTGATCCCGAAAGTCCTCCAGGGTGAACTGATTCTTTCGTAGTTTTCTTTCGAGTTCTACCGCTTTTTTTTCATCGACAATTGACCGGGCTTTTTCGATCATGGTGAGCACATCACCCATGCCCAAAATTCTGGAAGCCATACGATCCGGATGAAACGGTTCAAAGTCACCCAGTTTTTCACCAACACCGATAAACTTGATCGGCCGGTCAATCACGGCTTTTATGGACAACGCAGCTCCGCCACGGGCATCACCGTCCATTTTGGTCAATATAACGCCTCCAATTGCCAATGCCTGATGAAACGCCTGAGCCATGTTAACAGCATCTTGCCCGGTCATGGCATCTGCTACCAGAAGAATATCCGAAGGCCGAACAGCATCCCGAATCCGGGAAAGCTCATTCATCAGCGTTTCATCAATATGAAGCCGTCCGGCAGTGTCTAAAATGAGTGTGTCTGCCCCAGCCAGAACCGCCTGCTTTCTGGCCTCGGTGCAGATGGACACCGGGTCCATTTCCGGCAAAGTTGGATATACCGGTGTGGAAATCTGATTGCCCAACTTCTGCAACTGGTCAATAGCCGCAGGTCGATAAATATCAACCGGAACCAGATAGGGTTTTCTGCCAATTTTTCTCAGATAAACGGCAAGCTTGCCGGCGGTGGTGGTTTTCCCCGATCCCTGAAGTCCGACCAGCATCAGAGAACAGGGTTTTTCTCCGGTCAATTGAAGGTCCTCGTGGATAGACCCCATCAATCTTGTCAATTCATCATTTACAATTTTAACCACCTGCTGCCCGGGTGTCAGGCTTTCCATCACTTCCTGTCCAAGCGATCGGGCTTTGATATCCTCTATCAGTTTTTTGACAACCTTGTAGTGAACATCGGCTTCCAGAAGGGCCATGCGAACCTCCTTCATGCCCTCCTGAATATTTTTTTCAGTCAGTTTGCCGTGTCCTTTCAACTGTTTAAAAACGGCATTGAGTTTATCGCTCAGATTGTCAAACATGCTGATGGTCCAATCCCTGTTGAATGAATGGAAATTTCATTGGAATCAGTTGTCGTCATAGAAATAACGGCTTCTTTTACTCTGACCTTGACAAGAACACGATCTGAAAATTTTTATGGAAAATAAACAATTGAAAATAGAAGGTTGGCTATGGTATGTCAATAGAAAAATAATTTTTAACGAAACACTCTCAGTTCCCCGCCTCTTTTAAGGGAGCCCCCCTGCGGAAAAAACAGAATGACGGAAAAAACAGAAATAAAGGATTTAACCCTCAACCAGCTTGGTGAATGGCTTGACGGGCATGGCATCAAACCCTATCGCGCCGGGCAGATTTTTAAATGGATCTATTTGCGGCAGACGGATGATTTTTCCCTGATGAGTGATATCGGCCAGACCCTGCAAAAGTTGCTGACCGATCATTTTTCAATCGACCGGTTGATTCTGAAAAAAACGGATATTTCATCGGACGGTTCCCAGAAATTTTTGTTTGAGTTGAGCGACGGCCATCATATCGAAACCGTTCTGATGCCGGAAAAAGATCATCATACCCTGTGTATTTCCAGTCAGGTCGGCTGCGCGCAGGCGTGCCGTTTCTGTCTGACTGGCGCAAGCGGCTTTGTCCGAAATCTGACTGCCAGCGAGATTGTTGGCCAGGTTCGGGACGTTCAAAGCCGCCTTGAAAATCCAGCATATTTGACCAACATCGTGTTGATGGGAATGGGCGAGCCTCTTGCCAACTACGCATCAGTAATTCAGGCCATACGGGTATTCACCGACTCGAATCATGGCATGGGATTTTCAACCCGGAAAATTACCCTGTCCACCGCAGGCATGGTACCACACATTCTGAATCTGGGACAGGATGTAACCGTAAATCTGGCCATATCCCTGAACGCGGCGGACAACGATACCAGAACAAGCCTGATGCCGATCAATCGGAAATATCCTCTTGAAACCTTGATGGATGCATGCAGGCGTTATACGCTTCGTCCCCGACGACGAATCACATTCGAATACATCCTGATGAAAGACATCAATGATTCACAGGAACATGCCAGAAAACTGGTCAGACTGCTGCACGGGGTCCGGTCAAAAATTAATCTGATTCCCTTTAACGAGCATTCCGGCTGTGAGTTCAGGCGACCTGAAACCGATGTTATTTTCAGATTTCAGGAATACCTGACATCCCGAAATCATACGGCCATGATTCGAAACAGCAAGGGACAGGATATTTCCGCTGCATGCGGACAGCTTCGAGAACAGATGCGACACCTATAAAACAGAATTTTCCATCTCAATCCATAATTAAGGAACCCCCGACTGTTCGGCGATCAGACTGCCCCTGGCATCGGTTGCCATGACCGCTCCTCGACCCATCGAATACGTTGGGCAAAAATACACAATCCCTTTTTTATACTATCGCTTTTCAGACAATGATTTTGGGAAGGCAGCCGGGAGGGGAAAGGCATTTTTGGGCCATCCCCGACCGATAATGCGCCCAAAATCTTTATCTGGAAAGCGATCTCGAAACCCTGAGACGGCATTCACACACATGAACATACCCTATCAAATAAATTCGATTTATAAAACTTGACCAATCCATTCAATTATTATAGTTCATAGACAGCGGTAGATTTACTGCAAACACCAAAAATGGTGCTTTTATTTATTGCATAATCGTCTTTTCTGTTGACAATATATTCATCATCCGTGCAAAAAAGAAATTCATAAATTCCGGTGTGATCTGCCAATGGTTTCAATCTGATGGTGCATTACACACAGGAGAACCCACCATGTTCCAATCCTTCAATCTGTTTCGGCTCTGTTTTTTCTGTGTTCTGATCTTTGCCTCAGCCAGCCTGCATGTGGATCAAGCCACCGCTGTTTCTGACAGAATATCACTCCAGAAAACGACGCCTGTGGACAACGTTATCGGTCAATCAGAGCATGACCAGATAAAACCGGATCATGTGGCAGCTCACGGCCCGTCCATCGGCGAAACACTTCCGCTCTGGAGCTGCCTGCCATTTGCCGGAATGCTGCTGTCCATCGCGCTTTTTCCGTTGATGGCTCCGGATTTCTGGCATCATCATTTTGTCAAGGTTTCGGCAGCCTGGGCTGCGATGATGGCCATTCCCTTTATTTATTATTACCGAATGGTTGCAGCTTATGAGATTCTGCACATTCTGATGGCGGATTATGTGCCGTTTATCATTCTTTTGTGGTCGCTTTATACCATTTCTGGCGGCATTCTGCTGCGGGGAAACCTTCGGGCAACGCCTGTTGTCAATCTACTGATGCTTTTTATTGGAACCCTGATCGCCTCTTTCATGGGTACCACCGGTGCCGCCATGCTGATGATCCGCCCCTTTTTGCGGGCCAACGCCCATCGAAAAAACAGGGCGTTCATGGTGGTATTTTTTATTTTTCTGGTTGCCAATGTCGGCGGATCTTTAACGCCTTTGGGCGATCCGCCACTGTTTCTCGGTTTTCTGCATGGGGTTCCATTTTTCTGGCCGCTTCAACTTCTGCAGCCGATGCTGATCACATCAATCATCCTGATGACGCTTTTTTTTATAATGGACACATATTGGTATCGCAAGGAAAAACCTTTGATGAAACCCCTGATCCGCGACAATCCGGAACCATTAAGATTGGCGGGATGGCACAATTTTTTATTTCTGGTCGGTGTGATCGCTGCCGTGTTGTTCAGTGGAATCGTTAAACTGGGAGACGTGAATACGTTGGGCATTCACCGGTCGATTCAGGACTGGATTCGGGATGGTTTTCTGATCCTGATGGGTGTTCTGTCACTGATGAGCACCCGGATCACCATTCGGGAAGATAACCAGTTTACCTGGTTTCCAATAAAAGAGGTCGCCTATCTGTTTATCGGGATATTTATTACAATGATTCCCTGTCTGTTGATCCTGAAAGCCGGCTCCAAAGGCCACCTGGCCTTTCTGATCAATGCGGTTCAGACACCTGCCCATTATTTCTGGGCTACCGGTTCCCTGTCCGCTTTTCTGGATAATGCACCAACCTATCTGACCTTCTTCAGCACGGCTCTGGGCTCTCATTATCCGGGTATGGTCGAACCTGACGCAGTAAAACATCTGATATCGCAGAATCCCGTTTACCTGAAAGCCATTTCCGCGGGAGCAGTTTTTTTTGGTGCATGCAGTTATATTGGGAATGCCCCGAATTTTATGGTTCGTTCGATTGCCGAGGAATCCGGAATTCCCATGCCCAGTTTTTTTGGTTACATTTTCCGGTATTCCCTGGTTTTTCTGATTCCGGTTTTTGTTCTAATTACCCTGATTTTCTTTTAACAATAAAGGATGGGCAACCTTATGGAAAAAATGGAAAAAATAGAAAAAATTCTGTTTCACACCCGTTTTCGGGAAATGGCGTTTCAATCCCTTGAATCCCTCCTGGATTTAAAAGCGGCTGGCCTGAAAGAAATTATTCTGACCCATATCGTCCCAACCGAGGATGTGTCGTTTGTTCCCTATGGCGGTTTTCTGAAAAACGAGGCCGAGCGCCTGGTTGAAGCAGCGCGTATTCGGTTTGCCGACTGGCAGGAGATGCTGACACAAAACAACATCCGATCGAAAATTATCGTGGAGGTCGGTCAAACCAATGCCAAGATTTTGTCAATTGCCGAAGAAGAAAATGTTGACTGGATTGTGACCGGTCGAAAAAAAAGAACAATGTTTGAAATGGTTTATGTCGGTTCCCATCTTCTGGATATTCTCAGGCGAAGCGACCGGCCGGTTCTTATGGACAAGTTCTGTGCGGAATATCAGGATAAAAGTTGTGTGCTGACACGGACCAATACACATATATTTTCACGACCACTCCTGGCCACGGACTGGTCCACACCCTGTGAACATGCCAGAAATCATCTGGTTTCACTCCGTCCAATGATTGAACGGGTTCTGATCGTGCACGTTCTGGATGAACGGATCACCCGAGGGCGTAATGGATCATTTATGAAAGAACTTGAATCCGAAGGCCGCGACCAGCTTGATTCATGGCGTGACTGGTTTGACAAAAACGGTATACCGGCAGAAACCCATCTTACCGTCGGAAGGCCGGTTTCAGAGATTATCAATCTCTCACGAAATTATCAGTCCACCCTAATGGTTCTTGGCAGAACCGGAAAAGACTGGTTTGAGGAATATTGGCTGGGTGGCATCTCCCATCGTGTTGCAGAACAATCGGAATTGCCTGTTTTGATGATTCCATAGATTATTGAGCATCCGTTGAATACATCGTTATCAAACACAAATATCGCCATTATTGGTGCTGGAAAATTCTGCATCGATTTACTGCAACTTTTGATGCGCCCGGAATTTCAAAATGACGGGGTTACCATCCAGGGGATCGCAGATATCGATTCCAATGCACCAGGTTTCCAGTTCGCTTTGAATCATGGAATCAATACAACCGCAGACTACACCACCTTTTTTAAAAATGACCGGTTGAATCTCATAATGGAATTAACCCGTGATGAGGCACTGGCAGACAAAATCCGAATGCAGATGCCGGATCACTTGGAATTAATCGATCATTTTGAAGCCATGATTCTATGGGACAGACTGAGAATTGATCTGGAGAAGCAGAACTGTCTGAAACGGTTGGAAGAATTGTGTTACAATCAGACAGAGATTCAGCAGGCGATTGAAACGTTTTCCCAATCGGTTGTAATGATTGCAGAAGAACGATGCCGGTATTCACACCGGATTGAAAAGGAATCGATACGGCAGCAGCAGACCATTTCCCAGATCATTCAGGGCAGCACCATTCCGACATTTGTGATCGACCGGAATCACGTGGTAACGCACTGGAATAAAGCACTTGAAAAACTGACCGGTTTTTTGGCGAAAGATGTCGTCGGCACCACGCGTCAATGGGCCCCGTTCTGGGACCGGGAGCGTCCCTCCATGGCCGATGTGATCCTGGATCAGATCGGAGCGGACGAAATTCAAAAACTGTATGGGGCCAAATGGCAGAAATCCGCTCTGATCGAAAACGCCTATGAAGCGGAAATCTTTTTTCAGAAACTGGGAAAAGAGGGAAAATGGTGCTTTTTTACCGCTGCGCCCATAAAAGCCCAGAATGGGGAAATCATTGGTGCCATCGAAACCCTGTGGGATACGTCAGAGGATAAAAAAGCGGAGCAGGAAAGAGAACAGCGCACCCGGGAACTCAGCACGCTGTGCACCATTTACGCCGCACTGAATGCGCCGGACCATATCATCGGAAGGGTTCAAACAGCAATTGAAGAAGTCAAGCGGTTTCTGTGTGCAGACTGTGTCTCTATTTTTCTGGCAGACAAAAAAGGAGGGCTCAGACTACAATACAGAGATCAAACTCATGATTCTTCCTGTGCCGAACTTCCAGTTCCGCTTTATGCCGAGATGGCGATGCAGGCGATCGCCGAAGGAAAATTGATCATTTCAAATGATCTGTCTCAACAAACCGGATCGGATTATGGTTCGGATTCTCCCAAATCCATCGCCATCATTCCCATCAGCACAAAAGAACATAAATCCATGGGCGCGATGGTAATCGGATCCAGAACCGCCAACCGCTTTTCCTACACGGATCAGCATATACTGGAGCTGATCGGGAACCGGATTGGTGCGGCGATTGAAAATGCCATTCTTCAGGAGCAGTATATCAAGTCCGAAGAAAAATACCGCTCTCTCTTCAACAACGACCCGAATCCCATATTCATTCTGGACCCGGCGACCCATCGCATTCTGGATATCAATCAGCGGGTGTCAGACTGTTACGGGTATTTGTCAGATGAGCTGATTGGACAATCGTTTCTGATGCTTGGTGATGACAGTGATGATGAGATTCAAAAATCGATGCGGAATCTGGGAATCGATCAGTCCGTGTTGATGGCCAAAAAACGCCATTACCGCAAAGGCAAAATTCCCTTTCATGTCAATATCAATATCCGCCGCGCCCATTATGGGGATACCGATGTCATGATCGCATCCACAACCGATATTACCGAAACCATCGAAAAAGAAACCCAGCTCATTCAGGCCAGCAAAATGGCGACTCTGGGCACGATGGCCGCCGGAATGGCCCATGAACTCAATCAGCCGCTCAATGTCATTCAGGTCTGTGCCGATTATTTTTTAAAAATGACGCAGAAAAAAGTGGCGATACCCGAGGAAGATCTGGTTTCCATTTCGCAGGATATCAGCCGCAACATTCGGCGGGCCACGGAAATCATCCGGCATATGCGGGACTTTGCCCGACAATCCGAAGTCGTCCGGTCCCGGGTCTGCATAAACGATCCCATACGGGATGTGTTCAAGGTATTGGGCCATCAGATCAAAGCCCATCAGATCGATCTGGTGCTTTCCCTGGATCCGGACATCGGATGTATTCTGGCCGATCACAACCGGCTTGAACAGGTTTTTGTAAACTTGGTATCCAATGCCATAGATGCCCTGGATGAAAAGGAGACAAAGATACAATCCGCGTCCTTTGCAAAACGGATCCACATTCATACCAGCCGGGATGACGACCGGGTCACGGTCCGCGTTCAGGACAATGGTATTGGCATGTCCAAAGATATCCAGAAACGGATTTTTGAACCTTTTTTTACGACCAAAAAAATCGGAAAGGGGACCGGACTGGGTGTCAGCATCAGTTATGGTATCATTCGGGATTACGATGGCATCATTCAAACCGAAAGCACGCCGGGCCAGGGAACGACATTTACCTTAAGTTTTCCGGCTCTGAGGGAATAGAATGGAAACCATTTTGTTGATCGATGATGAACTCGACAACACCAAAATCCTGTCCATGTCGCTTCGAAGTGACGGCTATGCAGTACTGACCGCTTCCAGCGGAGAAGAAGGGCTTTCGGTTTTTCATCAGAAGAAACCCGAAATCATCATCACGGATATTCGAATGCCCGGTATGGATGGACTTGAGGTTCTGAAACAGATCCGTAATAGCACGGACATGGCCGAAGTCATCATCATCACCGGCCACGGAGACATCGATCTGGCCATCGAGGCGCTTCAGAATGGTGCATCGGATTTTATCAACAAACCTATACATGATGAGGCGCTGGCGGTTGCACTGAAACGGGCCAGGGAAAAACTGGCCATCAAGCATCAGATTCAGGAATACACCACCGGTCTGGAAAACCGGGTTCAGGCCGCAACGCGGGAATTGCGGCAGCAGGCGAATTTTCAGATGGAACTGATTAACAGTGCCAGTGATGGCATCATCGGAATGGACAACCAACTGAATGTGATCATGTTCAATCCCGGCGCGCAATTGATTTTTGAATATCAGGCCAAGGACGTCATCCAGACGCGGAAGGGATTCGATCTGTTTCCTGAAAGCGCTGCGTTTGCCCTGTCTTCCGCCATGAAAACCGCTGTCCGGCATATCACGCGGCAGGAGATTTCCATTTTATCCGGAACCGGTGAATCCATTCCGGTCAACTTTTCCGGTGCGGTTCTGTTCGATCAGGATAATCCGATTGGCTGTGTGGCCTTTCTTCAGGATTTGCGGGAAATTAAAAAACTCCGGAATGAGCTGATCCGCAGTGAGCGACTCGCGGCGATTGGCCAGACCGTCGCGGGTCTGGCCCATTGCATCAAAAATATTCTTCATGGTCTGGAAGGCGGCAGCTATGTTCTGGATGCCGCTCTCAAACGGAATGACATTGCCAAACTCAGTTCCGGATGGGAGATGATTCAGCGAACGGTTCAGCGAACGTCCAGCCTGCTGCGGGATCTGTTAAGTTATTCAAAAGACCGGCAACCCGAATATCAGACATGCCGCCCCAATCAGATTGTGGGTGATGTCTGTGACCTGATGGACACGTTGGCAAATGATCACCGGATCAAACTGATTCGCGATCTGGATGCCACCATTCAAACCGCACAAATGGATCCACAGACGGTTTACCGGTGTTTGCTGAATCTGGTCAGCAACGCCATTGATGCCTGTATTTTTGATGAAAACCGGGAAAAAATCTTTGAAGTTCGGGTATCAACCCGGTATGATTCAAACAACCGCATTCGTTTTGATGTGGCGGATACCGGTTGCGGCATGGATGAAGATGTAAAAAACCAGCTATTTTCCTCTTTTTTCAGCACCAAGGGCGCGAAAGGAACCGGTTTGGGGCTCCTGGTCACTCAAAAACTGATCGAAGCCCATCATGGTGACATTTCGGTTCGATCCGAACCGGGCAAGGGGACAACCTTTACCCTGCGGCTGCCTGCGGAGCCGTTGGCATCAAAATAAAAAACAGAATTCAGTAGTCAGGATTCAGAATTCAGCAGAAATGGTACATGTCAATTATTATCTATTGGGGTGGACTTGCCGGAATGATTCATGAACGTTTACCGTGAAAATGCTTTGTCAATCGAATTCCTGCTTGTTATGATTCACGTTCATATAAATTCATATCACTACTCATATTTTTCTGGTGACACCAATGACCCAAAAAATTCTTCTGGTTGACGATGATCCGGATGTCCTCACGCTCAATATGACAGTTGTAGAGGAAAACGGCTACATACCGCTCATTGCGGAAAATGGTGAAAAAGGATTGGAACTGGCCAAAACAGATCATCCCAATCTGATCATTCTTGATATCCTGATGCCCAAACAAAGTGGCATCAAAATGTATCGGGCCGTAAAACTGGACGAAACGCTCAAAACCATACCTGTCATCATTCTGTCCGGAATTGCACAGCAATCCTTTCAGAAATCACAGGAAACCCTGACTGGTTTCAGTGGATTGCAGGTGCCGGATCCGGAAGCCTATCTGGAAAAACCGGTGAGCCCGGCCGAGTTGGGTTCAGCCATTCAACGGATCATCGGGGCTGCAGAAAAGTGATGACTCAGTGACATAACTTCTTCATCGGTTTTTTATTTTTTCTCAAGTGACAGCATAGAGAAGGAGACTTATGAGCATCGAAAAACTGCTGTTTGTGACCCGGTTTCAAGATTTGAGCTTTGACGATCTCAAACCTCTCCTGGAGCTGCGAAAAGCCGGTCTGAATCATATCGTGTTTCTGAATGTGATTGAATCCGAAAAAGTTCGGATGCAACGCGGGGTGGGATTTAAAAAGTCTGAGGCGGTTCGTCTGAAAGAAATGGCCAACGTCCGTTTTATCGACTGGGCAGAGACCCTTTTTGAACAGGGTCTGGAGGTGGGGGTCTATATCGTCGTGGGCAATGTGGTTCAGCAGGTTGTCAAGTCTGCCAAAAACGAGGATGTCGATTTGATCGTCATGGGCCATCAGCCGAAAACCCGGCTTCAGGAACTCTATACCGGCGTGGATATTTCAGAGATTCTGGAAAGAACCCGTACCCCGATTCTGATTCACAAAGAACCACCCGCTTCGCTGCAGACAGCTATGCACCCATTTCAAAGACCGTTATTGGCCACGGCATGGTCACAGGCATCCCTTCATGCGATCGAATTTTTAAAGCCGATCGGGCCGGTCATTGAAGAAATTCACATCCTTCACGTGGCCGACAAAGATACGTTGAACAGCGATTCGGCCATGTCTGTGCAGCAAACCCGAAAAGAAAACCGAAAAAAACTGGATACGGTCTGCGCCCAATTTACATCCATCGGCGTTTCTGCAAGGGGTCATGTTCATATCGGCGATCCGGTAAAAGAAATTGAGCAGGCGGCCCAGGAACAACGTGCCAGCATGGTTGCATTGGGTATGTCCCGCCGGGCCGGCTGGCAGGAAAGATGGATGGGCAGTATTCCCAGAACGCTGATGGACCGATTGTCCATTCCGGTTTTGATGGTTCCGACAGATGAAAAGGCTGAAAGCCTGTCGATCAGAAAGGATAACGTACCCCATGTTGGATGAATTGACAAATCTGACCATGGATCTCATTCGCATACCGTCCACGCAGTACAACCCCGATGCCTTATCCACATGTGCGGATTATATCGGGCAATATCTCGACAGGATTGATGCTGCTTGGTTACGTCTGAATCATAATGGCGTGCCATCCATTCTGGTCATGCCCCGAACCGGGAAGGTTCCGGTTTTGCTGATGAGTCATTTTGATGTGGTGGATGCCCCGGATCCATTGTTTGAGCCCCGAATTGAAGACAACAAGCTTTTTGGAAGGGGCAGCATCGACGATAAATATGCCGTTGCATTATCGCTGATTCTTGTAAAAAAGCATCTGCACCAACTGCGGCAAAACGGCCGCGATCAGAGCGACCTGCCTTTTGGCATTCTGATGACAGGAGATGAAGAAACAGGGGGAACCAATGGCGCTCAAATGGCACTGCAACAGGTTAAAGCCGATTTCTGCATTGCTCTGGATGGTGGCGGTCTGGATAAAATCGTGATTCGGGAAAAAGGAATCTTTCGTCTCAAACTCATTGCCAGGGGGAAATCCAGTCACGGTGCCAGGCCCTGGCTGGGGGAAAATGCCATTGAAAAGCTGATGCGGGATTATTTCATTATCAAGGGCTTTTTTTTTGACACGGATTCGAATCACTGGCAAAGAACCCTGACGATCAGCATTGTTCATGCAGGCAAATCACAGAATCAGGTTCCGGATTACGCCGAGGCGGTTCTGGATATTCGATATACGGAACAGGACGACATGATGGAACTGATTGGCCAAATGCGGTCCGTCATTCAGGGTGAAATTGAAATTCTGTCAACCGCGCCTGTTTTCAGCTCCCTGCCATCACCATTCTTGGACCATCTTCTGAGCTTGTCGCCCAAAACCGTTACAGGTTCCGAACATGGCGCCAGTGACGCCCGTCATCTGATGGATCATAACATTCCGGGTATCGTGTGGGGCGCCGATGGCGGCATGAGTCAGCATTCCATGAATGAACATATCAATCTGAACAGTTTTGAGACGCTTTATCAGATACTGGATCAATTTCTTTTTCGCTTGAGAACTTGATCGATTTCAGTTAGGGAAATGAATATCGAGTATCATCATGTTTTCGAAAGCATCCCAGACAGGAAAGAGCAATGTCACTGACCATTTACAATACGCTGACGCGAAAAAAAGAACCCTTTGAAACCGTTGAATCCGGAAAGGTTCGCATGTATGTCTGCGGCCCCACGGTATACGATTCCTGCCATATCGGACATGCCCGGTCTGTCGTGGTGTTTGATGTCATCGCCAGATATCTGAGAGCCATGGGATATGATGTTACCTATGTTCGGAATTTTACAGATGTGGATGATAAGATTATTAACAAGGCCAATCAGACGGGTGTTTCCAGTCAGGATGTCGCAGAAAAATACATTCGGGAATTTTATGAGGATATGGATGCCCTGAAGGTGGAGCGGGCGACCCTGGAACCTCGGGCCACCAGACATATCGATGATATCATTCGCATTGTCTCCCGGTTGATCGAAAAGAATATGGCGTATCCAGTGGACGGGGATGTCTATTTTGCCGTTGAAAAATTCAATGATTATGGCAAACTTTCCGGCAGAAAACTGGAAGATATGGAAGCCGGAGCCAGAGTGGATGTGGACGAACGGAAACATAATCCGTTTGATTTTGCCTTGTGGAAGGCGTCCAAGCCCGGCGAACCGGAATGGAACAGTCCCTGGGGAAAAGGCCGCCCCGGCTGGCATATTGAATGTTCAGCCATGAGTTCGTCTCTTCTGGGAGAGACCATTGACATTCATGGCGGCGGCAAGGATCTCATCTTTCCCCATCATGAAAATGAAATAGCCCAGTCCGAGGCCGCATTTGACAAACCCTTTGTCCGATACTGGATTCATAACGGGTTTATCAATATCAACAGCGAAAAAATGTCAAAATCCCTGGGAAACTTTCTTCTGATTCGGGATGTTCTGAAAATCTGCCACCCAGAGGCCATCCGCCTGTTTCTTCTTTCCAGCCATTACCGCAGTCCGATTGATTTCAATGACCAGGTCATCGAAGAATCATCCGCCAATCTTAAAAAACTCTATACGCTTCTGGGGCGAACAGAAGATATTCTGGGTAGCCCGACAAATGAAGTTGCTCTTAACGGGGAATGGTGGCACCGATTCTGCGAGGCCATGAATGATGATTTCAACACGGCAAGAGGCATCGGCGTTGTTTATGAAGCCACCCGAACCATGAACCGGATGCTGGACGCGTTTCAATCCGACCCCTCACCTGAGATTAAAAAATCAATTTTCCTCAATCGATCCGATCTCTTAAAAATCGGCGGCGTTCTGGGCCTCTTGACCGAAATTCCTGCGCATTATCTTGAAACAGAAAAGCAGAAAATGCTTAGCCAGTCATCCGTTGATCCGGCGATAATCGAAAAACTCATTCAGGATCGCGCCGAGGCCCGAAAATCCAAAAACTGGCAGCAGGCCGACGCCATCCGCAAACAGCTTGAAACCATGCGGGTGATTCTCGAGGACAAACCCGACGGTACAATCTGGAAAATGCTTTCATGAAACGGTTTGTTTCCTAATAGATTTACAGAAAATTCATTGAAAACGACAACTCCCATTTTATCAAGTTCCGCTTCCGTATCCACCGGTATCCCCTTTCTGGACAGCCTGCTGGGCAGTCTGTTCATTGGTGACAATGTTATCTGGTATGATGATGCCGGCAGTTTGGCCGGTGTCTTTTGTCTGAATTTCATGCAGACGTCCCAGTCCCTGAATAAGGATATCATCTATGTCAGCTTTGACCGCTCGCCCCGGAATCTTCTGGATAAGCTGGGACCACTTGCCGATAATCCCAGACTGGTGATCATTGACTGCTTCACCTTTGGAAAAGGTGCCGGGTCACCGGTGTTTCTGGGATTTTATGAACGCGACCCACTTCCCTGCAAATGTCGGATCGTGCGGGTTGCTAATCCTGAAAACGCTGCAACCGTGATGGACGTTTTTTATTCCGTTCATGCTGGACTGAACGAAGATGTCCGGTTTATTTTTGAAAGCCTGACCGGAATGCAGGAACTCTGGGAAGGTGAGGATCAGTTGCTGAATTTTTATGCCCATTCATGTCCCAGGCTGTATGAGCTGAATACGGTGGCATACTGGATGATTGAAAGAAAAGCGCACTCTTCCCGGTTTCGGGCTCAGATCAATCAGATTGCCCAAGTGGTAATCGATTTGTCGGTTAAACGGGGGAAAACCTCTTTAACCGTGATCAAGGCGGAAAAACGGCATGTCGAACATATACATCAGCCTCATGATTATTGGACCCGGGATATGCAGGTGGTCTTTGATTCAGAGGCGCATGTCCATGGCAGGGTTGAGCTGGGATTGCGATTGAAAGAGCTTCGAATCAAGCGGGGAATGTCCCAAACCGATCTGGCCCGTCAGGTCGGGGTCACCCCCAGTACCATTTCCCAGGTGGAAGGCAACCTGATCTATCCCTCTCTACCTGCTTTGTTGAAAATGGCGGAAATTTTAAATATTCCTCCCGGACAACTTCTGCAGGACGCGGTTTCCCCTGCCCAAAAAATTCATTTTACAGCAGGGGACGCAACAGAAATCAGATTCGCCGACCAGCCCAGGGACAGCCTTGCCGGATGGCATCTGACCGGACAACGGCCAGATGCAAAAACTCAGATCTATCTGATTGAACTTCATGCCAAGGCACGAATTCCCCGTCATTTTCTGATTCACAAAGGTTATGAAACGGGATATCTGCTGAAAGGAGAGATTCAAATGACCGTGAACAATATCATCCATTCCATCAGCCCTGGCGATGTCATCTGTCTCGACAAAGAAACACCCTCCCAATGGAAAAACACCGGATTGGAAACTGCACGGCTTCTGTGGATGACAACTTCATGAAGGGGAAAGCATGAGGGCAGTTTATGGGATATGCTTCAGCCTTCCCCCCTTTAGTCTTCAACCTTTTTTATACCAGACCCTGATCAATCATTGCGTTGACCACCTTGACAAATCCGGCGATATTGGCGCCAACCAGATAATTTCCCGCATGGCCATATTCCGCCGAGGCATCCAGACAGGTTTTATGAATATTTTTCATGATTCCCTTCAGCCGGCCGTCCACCTCTTCTTTTGGCCAACTGATTCTCATGCTGTTCTGCGCCATTTCAAGACCCGAAACCGCGACTCCACCCGCATTGGAAGCCTTGCCTGGCGCATAAAGAATTTTCTTGTCGAGAAAAATCTTTATGGCTTCCGGTATACTGGGCATGTTGGCGCCTTCGCTGACCAGTGTAACCCCATGATTGATCAGATTGTAGGCATCTTTTTCATTGATTTCGTTTTGTGTGGCGCACGGGAAGGCGCAGTCCGCCCAGTGACTCCACAGGGGGTTGTAATCCAGCGTCGAGTCTGCTTCGGTGTAAACCGCCTGTGAGTATTTATCCACATACTCCCGAATCCGTCCCCTCCGAACATTTTTCAGGCGTTTAACAAACTCCAGCTTTCCCTTGTCGATTCCTTCTTCATCAAAAATATATCCGGATGAGTCGGACATCGTCACCACTTTTGCGCCGAGATCAATCAATTTTTCAACAGTAAACTGGGCGACGTTTCCGGATCCTGAAACCAGACAGGATTTTCCCTTCATTGATTCATCCCGGGTCGCCAGCATTTCAGAAGCGAAATAGACACAGCCGTATCCGGTTGCCTCCGGACGAATCAGACTACCACCCCAGCCCAGACTTTTTCCGGTCAGAACCCCGGAAAATTCATTACTCAATTTTTTATACATACCAAACATATAGCCAATTTCCCTGGCACCAACGCCAATATCACCTGCAGGCACATCGGTGTTCGGCCCGATATGACGAAACAGCTCGATCATAAAACTTTGGCAGAACCGCATGATTTCGGCATCAGACCGTCCTTTTGGATCAAAATCGGATCCACCTTTTCCGCCGCCCATGGGCAGCGTGGTCAGGGCGTTCTTGAACACCTGCTCGAAAGCCAGAAACTTTAAAATACTCAGGTTGACAGAGGGATGAAATCTTATCCCTCCTTTATATGGGCCAATCGCACTGTTCATCTGAATGCGATATCCCCGGTTGACATGAACCTGTCCTTCATCATCCACCCAGGAAACGCGGAACTGAATCAGGCGCTCCGGCTCAATCAGCCTTTCCAGAATTGCGGACTGCCGATAATCGGGATAGCGTTCCAGAACAGGCTGAACGGTTTCAATTACTTCTTCCACTGCCTGATGGAATTCTTTTTCATTCGGATCACGGTTTTTCATATAGCGAATAATGTCTGTCATTGGTCATCTCCTTTTTTATGTAATTGAAGAATGCTTCGTGAAGCGTCTCTCGTATCTCGTCGTTTGTCGATTGATAAGCCCTTCGCAAGCTCTCCTCCCCCCAGCGGGTGGCTGTCGGAAGGGGGCAATGATTGATTTTCATCCCCGGGAGTGATCAGACTCCCGGTCATGCGCGTTTATTAAATGCTAACGTAACCTGGAATCCGGCTAATCTGCTAAAA
>Ga0351870_1009_pt1 | contig 102732 bp, 86 predicted proteins | sample TotcelFGM3001M11_FD_206785 | JGI IMG/M metagenome (GOLD analysis project Ga0351870, IMG submission 206785) | Enriched cells from coal bed in the Powder River Basin, Montana, United States - Total cells FGM rep2 HSBNCT.FGM.300.1.M11 ... | reverse complement strand
TTGCTCGCCGATCCGCCGAACCGCCTTGACATCCAATTTCAGCCCCTGCCGCTCCAGTTCTTGCCGCGCCAACTGAAGCGACGGACACAAGGCCACCTGCCGAGCCACGTTGCTTTGGACGGCCGGACTGCAGCCTTTACCAAATCCGAAGGCGGCCAGCTCCACATACACCCCGCCTCCCTGTTTGCCGCGGCCCTGACCGGTCCGTTCACGCGGTCCACAGTACAGCGTCGTGATCCAGAAGATCAGGCCACCCCAGAGTTGGACTCGTCGCGAGCGTTTCTCGGGCGGGCGTAAGGCCACCTCCGCTCGTTGCTCGAGTTCCTCGACCACCTGCCGCGTGGCCGGTAGACGACTCACTTCCGCCAACAATCCGGCCGCCACCATCGCACCGCCGCGACGGTAGAACAGGCCAATTTGTTCTTCGACTTCTCGAAAGCTGCCGGGCCGCTCACTCAGTCGCTGCCGCCATTGGGGCAACTGCATCATCAACTCGGAGTGAAACTGTCCGCACATTTGCTCGGGCGAACCGACGACCAAACCATCCTCGGAATCCATGCGCAAATCCATACCGGGCCTCCGTGAAAAACAGACCTTCGTCGTTTTCACAGGAGACCGAAAAATCAGGAACTGCTCCAGACCAATTTCTTGACACGGCCAGTCATGCTAGCAGTTCCCGCGGCATCGCCATATTCCGGGATCGCACCCATTTCATACAGAGAATCACGGCTGCGGGCAATGTCACTGCGTATGACATCGATTTGACCGCGGAGAGCAGCGATGGCCAGCAGCACATCGAGTTTTCTGGCGCGATCGAAGGTGGTTACGACGGACCGGCCTTGAAAGTCGTGGCCGATCGTTTACAGGAGTTGGTCGGGGCGGGAACGTTGCGAATGAACGTCGGTTCGCTCGGGTTCCCAACCGGACAAGGGCTGCTCGATTGGTTGAAAGCCAACAAGCAGGCATTTGACATGACCAAGGTGAAACAAGAGAACATCGTCCCTGCATCCGCTGACCGAGCGTGATGATGATTGCTACGGATGGAGAAAAGCATGGCCAGAACAGCGACGCCAAAGCAAAACGGGAAAGGAACAACTCGCAAGGTCGCGGGACTCGGTTTTTTGCCGGTCGAAGCTCGGCACGGATTCTTGATTGACGTACCGAAAGGGAAGGGAAGGAACGATTGGATACGTATTGCCGAATATCGGAATGTGGATCTGACGCAATTGGAATCTAACGGCAGCCCGCAAGAAGAAAACGCGGGCGCGAGTTCTGAGTGGCAAGCGACCAGCATCGCCCCAGCAGGCGACTTTCCGAACAAAGAACCAAACCTGCGCGTGTTGATTGACCGAACGCGCTGGTTGGCATTGGCCCCACCGTTCTACGAGGAAGCCAACCGTCGGCTCCGCGCGAACGGCTTGCCCGCGTTTAAGTTCCAAAAAAATCCGGGTAAACCCGTTCCCGTTCACCCTTCGCTCGGCAAGGAGCTTTGCGTGTTATGTTGGGCGGTGGAGGAAGCGCCGCCCGAGCTGATTCCCAACGCGCTGATGAACTGGGAAGCCTTGGCACCGGAAGAGCGATGGTGGTTGTACACGATGACGGTTGCCACCACGGGGCAAGCGATGCAACGTGGTGTCGGCTGGCGAAAGGCGCTGCGCGCGGCCCTGGCGGAGAATCCGTTTGTAAAAGGCGAAGGTTCGCCGCCCAAATCGCGACGTGAGCTTCTGGGCCATTCGCAACTCACACTTGGTTTTGATTGAACAGGACGTAACGCGGATGCCACAGTTTATTGAAACCCAGTTCCCCATCGCCCGGCTCTCCGCCGAGGCGTACAAGGAGCGCAAGGCGAACAACAGCCAGACGCTCACACGGCTCGGGAAATGGTGGGGGCGCAAACCGCTAATCCTTGTCCGCGCCTCGATCCTTGGTATGCTCATGCCCGCTTCGAGCGATCCCAAGCGGGACCGCGAGATCTTCCTCAAGATCCTCACCATGGACGACGACGGCACGCTCGCCCGCTGGCGAGACGACAAACGCTTTACCCTTGCTGAACTTGAAACCCTGGCCACACCGGAGGAACGTGCTCGCTTCAAGGAACTCCGTGGCCTAGTCGAGGAAGCCCGGGAAAAACTCTCGCAACTTCGCAAAGCAGCCAAAGGAATCGCCAAGGGAGACAAGGAGGCGAAAGAGAAAGCTCTTGCCGCGATCGACGAAGCCGTCAGCGAGACCGCAGTCCAGGCCGAAGCTCTCAGCGGATTCATCGCGGAACTTCAGATCGCCGTTTTTAGTCGATTAACCTACCCCGAGCGACTCACTCGGTGTGAACGCCCTGAAAACATCACCGGCCCCACGCCCGAAGCCTGGCAGGAAATCAACGCCCACCTCAACACGAGCGCCAACGCGATCCCCGAACTCATTGAACAACTCGGCCAACGCGTGTTTGGCCACACGCCACGCGTGGGCGATAGCTTCTGCGGCGGGGGCTCGATCCCCTTCGAGGCCGCCCGCATCGGCTGCGAGGCATTCGGCTCTGATCTCAATCCCGTCGCGGGGCTGCTCACCTGGGCCAGTCTTCATCTACTCGGCGGCGGCAAGGAGGTGCAGGAAGAAGTGATGCGCGTGCAGGCCGTAGTCCTGGCCGAGGCCGACCGGCAGGTCACCGCGTGGGGCATCGAGCACAACGAAGAAGGCGAACGCGCCGATGCTTTCCTCTACTGCGTCGAAGTGAAACCCGAGGGGTGTGAGTACTACATCCCGCTCGCCCCAAGTTGGCTCGTCGGCGAGAAAGCCCAGTCCGTCTGCCAGTGGCGACGTGTCGCCGACTCCGACCGCCTTCAGCCGGAGATCTCTATTGTTTCCCACAAAGAGGTGAAGGCCTATAAAGCGGGTAAAGATGCAACCGTCGTCAACAGCCGCGTCATCGATCCTTTCGACCGCGACCGTTCCTGGTCCTTCGAAGCAGTGCGTGGGGCGGATGGCCTCAGCCGTTGGGCAAACGACGACGTTCTTCCTCGCCCTGGCGATGTATTCCAGGAACGTCTGTACTGCATCCGCTGGGTTAAGACCGTCATCGGACCTGATGGCAAAACCCGAGAATTTCGTCGCTATGCCGCCCCCACAGATGCCGACTTTAGTCGCGAGGCCCGCACGCTTGAACTCCTGCGCGAGCGCTTCTCCAACTGGCAAGCTGCGGGCTTCATCCCCTCCAAGCCTATCCCGGAAGGAGGCGACAAAACTGAGGAACCAATCCGTACCCGAGGTTGGACCTATTGGCATCACCTCTTTACTCCTAGGCAACTTCTCTTAAATGGGTTGCTCGCAAACCTTGGAAACAATGCTGCCGCGTCCCCGGAGGGAAAGGTCGGAGTTCTTCTGGGAATTGGAAGGGTAGCAAATTGGAATGCACGTCTCTGCCGTTGGCATCTTCGCGGCATCGCAATGGATAAGGGAGAAGACGTGTTCAGCAATCAAGCACTCAATACCCTCTTCAACTTTTCGTGCCGCCCAATTGCATATTTGAAAAACGCGTGGACTGTTTTCGACAACCTTGAATGCTTTCCACTTAATCCAAAGCTACGCGTTCAAACATCCGACGCCCGCGATCTCCGCGAGTCGTGCGACATCTGGGTAACCGATCCGCCCTACGCAGACGCGGTGAACTACCACGAACTGGGCGACTTTTTCCTGGCTTGGTACGACAAACAACTCGCGCGCGTCTTCCCCGAATGGACGGCCGACGCTCGGGCTGAACTGGCCGTGCGCGGCGATGGCGATGATTTCCGCCGTTCGATGGTAGAGGTTTATAACAACCTGACTCGCCATATGCCGGACAATGGGATGCAAATAGTGATGTTCACCCATCAAGACCCGGCGGTCTGGGCCGATCTGGGTATGATCCTCTGGGCCGCTGGATTGAAAGCCACGGCTGCGTGGACCATCAGCACCGAGACCGATGCCGTTGGCATTAAGAAGGGCAACTACGTTCAAGGAACGGTCTGCCTCGTTCTTCGCAAGCGAGCCGTTACCGAGTCTGGCTTCCTCGACGAAATCTATCCGATGGTCGAAGACGAAGTTCGTCGGCAAATCGACTCAATGCAGGCTCTGGACGAAGGTGGCGAGCCAAACTTCAACGATGCCGATTATCAACTTGCAGCCTACGCCGCCGCGCTCAAAGTCCTGACGCAGTACGGCAACATCGACGGTCGCGACGTCGAACACGAAGTTTTCGCGGTTCGGGCTCGCAACGAGAAGAGCGATTTCCAGATCGTGATCGAACGTGCGTTGCGCATCGCCTGTGATTACTTGGTCCCCCGCGGGTTGAATTATTCCTGGCGAGATCTATCGCTCGCCGAACGCTATTACTTACGCGCCTTGGATATCGAGTCACGCGGCGAACGGCGCAAGGGAATGTACGAGGAACTCGCACGCGGCTTTGGTGTGACCGACATTCGCCCGTTGCTGAAATCCGACAAGGCCAACGGCGCGAGGATGCACACGGCTTCCGGTTTTGCGGCCACGTTACTGTCCCAAGCTGACGGAGACGTTGCCGCCGCCGACACCCTACCCACGCGGCGAGGACGGAGCACGTCGCACGCCGCCCACCCGTTCGCCTCGGCACCATTGCGTCACTTGTTGTTTGCGATCCGCGAGACGGCTGCCGCCGACAACAGCCCCGAACCCGGACGGCAATACTTGCGAGACAGTTTCGGCCAAGGCTACTGGAACGTCCGCGAGCGTTTCATCAGCCTGCTCGAGTGGCTGGCCCAACTCGGCAACGCCGCCGGAATGGAAGAGTGGCACAAAGATTCCGAAGCCGCCCGATTCCTGCTGGGCCGGTTGAGGAACGACCACGCGTGATGTTAGCTTAGGCAAAATAGGCTGAATGCTACGCCGGGAAAATCGAAGGGCGGAGCGTCCAAACCCAATTCCGATTGAACTATAATTGAACGACAGGTAACCTCCGACGATCCAATCTGGAGGAGCATTTCGACCGTTAAGGAGAACACGATGTCAACTGTACATGAACCATTACAAGTTGAAATACGCTGGCTGCGATGCCAATTGGATAAAGGCATGTTTAGCGATGAGATGGCCGTAACCTATCCACCGCAAGGGCAGTGGCAGAAATCGGTTTTCGTCGATTCGAACTTTGTCGATGGCAGCGCCGGAGATGTTGGCCGAGTACGCGTGAAACTGATTCGCCGCAGTGGTAGCCTGATGGCCGTGTTGCCGTCATCCAATCAAGACCTTGTCATCGTTCATGCCGGAGATATCTCCGAACAATGATTCTTTCGGTCGGGGAAAATGGGGTCGGGGCTCATTGTCTTGTCGAAAGTTGGGCAAGCGTGTGTGTTCGGTCGAAGCGGTGCGGATACCCACGCGGCGCGGCCGGAGCACGTCGCACGCCGCCCACCCGTTCGCGTCGGCACCATTGCGTCACTTGTTGTTTGCCATCCGCGAGACGGCTGCCGCCGACAACAGCCCCGAACCCGGACGCCAATATTTGCGAGACACCTTCGGCCAAGGCTACTGGAACGTCCGCGAGCGGTTCATCAGCCTGCTCGAGTGGCTGGCCCAACTCGGCAACGCCGCCGGAATGGAAGAGTGGCACAAAGGTTCCGAAGCCGCCCGATTCCTGCTGGGCCGGTTGAGGAACGATCACGCGTAATCTGCATCGCCCGTCAAGCAGACCGGACATTTTTCTGAACAAGGCTTGAAGTTTGTCCGATAGAAAGGTAGAATCGACGTGGCGACGGTGACAGCTTTTCAGATTTCCGGGTTAAAGATCTGGTTTTGGTCGAACGACCACGAACCACCGCATTTTCACGTCAAGCGGCGTGGCGAGTGGGAAGTCAAAGTGTTTTTCCTGCTCGCGCCGGACGACATGATCGAGACCTTGGGCAGTGGAAGGCCGTCGCAAAAAGAGCTGAAAGCTCTGACCCAATTGGCGGTTACACACCGCCTGGAGCTGCTGGATCAATGGCAACAGATACGAGAAAGCGAAGCAGGGGAGTGAAAGGCAGCGGACGGTCGGCAAACGCGGCTCGATCGGGGACCGCTGAGAGTCTAGTCGTTGTTGCGACGAATGCAGACTACGAAGCTCTTTGCCGCGAGCAGGTTCGTCGACTGCCGTCACGGCTCCGTTCGGCCGTTTTTTCAGGTTCGGTCAAGCGTGAAGCGAGTTCAAGTTCGCATTCGACTCTGATTGTTTCGCGATTGGCTGATTTGTCGCGAAGCACCGCTGAGCATCAGGCGAGAGCGGCGACGACAAGGCAAGTGGTGTTCATTAGCGAGCTGCCAATCGAGGCGGTTACGGCGCGACTCATGTCTTTGCAAATCCGATCGTCGCAGCGGCTTCACATTGCCTCAAAACGCGATCGAGCCTCAGAAGGCGAACTCATTTACCGGCTGGTAAGTGGAATGGCCGAACTCGACGGAAGTGAAACCATTGTTGATGCTTGGGTCGAAGAAGAGGATTTGGTGCTGCTATCGCCTTGTTTTCATCGTATGGTCGTCCCGAGTGAGAAGCTCAAGCGGTTCCTGGGCAACGATTTGTCAACGTTGTCAAAGTTTGAGATCGACGAAGATGGACGATTTCTTCATTGGCCTCATTCCGATACCCATTTTGGTTGGAAGCAGTTGCATCAATTGATTGATCCATCGGCAGCAATCGAGGATGTGAAGAAGACCGAGCAGTTCAAACAGACGTACGGCAGCGCAATTCGAACTCTTCGAGAGTCCTCAGGTCTAAAACAGGCCGATGTTGTGGGGCTTGTGCCCAGGCAGTTGCGGCGGATAGAACACGGCGAGCAAACCGTTTCTAGGAAAGCATTGGAAGCGTTGTCGGCAGCTCATGGTATTCCAGTCGAGGAATACCTGCGGAGATTGGCAGCTCTTGCAGCAAAGACTCGAAGCACTGCCAACGAAGCGACCGCGCAGGAGTAAGTGGTTCAATTCCAAGGTAGTAGGCACACTCCGTGTGCCGTAACCTGCGAACGGCACACGGAGTGTGCCTGCTACAATTTGTCAAAGAGAATCAACCAACATGCGACATCACTCGAGCAGACGAAGTCGTCTGGACCAGTCGGTTCTGAATAGCCGTCTGGCGGGTGCGGTTGCGTACGACCGCATCGCGGGCTATTTTCGCTCGAGCCTGTTCGAAATCGCCGGCGAAGCACTGAACGGTGTGCGGGGGCCGGTCCGAATCGTCTGCAACTCGGAGCTGGATCCGGAGGACATTTCGACTGCTGCCGCGGCGCAAGCTGCGATGCGCCGAAGCTGGTGTTCGGGGCGTCCCGAGGATGCACCCGCCGAGGCGCTGCCTCGTTACAAGGCTCTCTACACGGCGCTGACTTCGGGAAAACTAGCGGTGCGAGTCTTGCCCGATTCCGCTTTCGGTTTAATCCACGGCAAGGCAGGCGTGATTCGCTATGCCGACAAGCCCGCAACGGCATTTCTCGGCAGCGTCAACGAAAGCGCCAGTGCCTGGAAAATGAACTACGAATTGCTGTGGGAGGATGACTCGGCCGAAACAGTCGCTTGGGTTCAAGAGGAGTTCGACGCCCTGTGGAATGATCCGCGAGCCATGGACCTTTCGTGTTGTCCGTTCATTGTTCAGGACATCAAACGAACGATCGACAGGCGAGTCATTGAACCACCGGAATTTCAGCAGACCGAAGACCCGACCGCTGCGGCGGCCGCGGCCGCGGTGGAAACGCCGGTTTATCGCCGAGAACTGGGGCTGTGGCCGCATCAGAAGTATTTTGCCAAGCTGGCGCTTGAACGCCATCGACTTGGCGGTGCGCGGTTGGTGCTCGCGGATCAAGTCGGACTCGGCAAGACGGTGCAACTCGCGATGGCTGCCCTGCTGATGGCGGTCGATGATCCGAATGGCGGACCGATTTTGGTGCTCGCGCCGAAACCGCTCCTGCAGCAGTGGCAGGACGAATTGCTGGAATTGTTGCTGTTGCCGTCAGCGCGATGGACTGGCAAATCGTGGATCGACGAGAACGATCTCGAGTACCCTTCGGACGGTGTTCGCTCGCTGGGGAAATGCCCACGGAGAATCGGCTTGGTCTCTCAGGGGCTGGTGGTGCGCGGCATGCCGGAAGCAATTCGAGAATTGCTGAGTCGTCAATACACGTGCGTGATCGTTGACGAAGCCCATCGGGCTCGCCGACGAAAAATCCCCAAAGTCGACGCTGGCAACGACGAAGTCGATGAACGCGCCGACCCGAACAAGCTGATGGCGTTTTTGCGAGATATCGGCCCAAAGACAAAGAGCATGTTGTTGGCGACGGCCACGCCGGTCCAGCTCCATCCGCTGGAAGCATGGGATCTGTTGCACACGCTTTCGTACGGCAATGCCGGCGTCTTGGGTGGCTGGACGCGGACGAGTCCCTGGTTTCAAGCCAGCCGTTGCCTGGCAATTGCAACCGGCGAGCAAACCGTCCCAACCGATCCCAATGATGGCTGGCAGTTCGTTCGCGATCCTTTGCCGGCACGAAGCGAGGACCATGCGCTGGATCGCATTCGGCGAAACATCGACGCCGATGACCAACAGTGGCAGTTCAAACCCGAAGTACTGCACCGGATATCGCCTGCGATTCGTCGCACTCAGCTTGAGAACAGTCTGCTGCTGCCCGGATACGGCGAACGCTTCAATCCGTTGCTTCGCTGTATCGTTCGCCGGACGCGTGGCTACCTGGAAGATACGATCAACCCGGCAACCGGCAGCTACTACCTGCCTCGTGTTGCCGTGCGATTGTTTGGTGAGGACAACGACAGCGGTCTGACGCTTGGTGGTTACCTGCGTGAGGCCTACCAGGAGGCCGAGAACTTTTCCCAATTACTTCAGCACCGAGTTCGGGGGGCCGGGTTCTTTAAGACGCTGTTATTGCGGCGTCTCGGCAGTTCCATGGAGGCTGGACGGCGCACGGTTCTCAAGTTGCTCGGTCATGAGCTGGACGCGTTTGGCGACGAGGACGAAGACGACTTGGAAGACGAGCATGATGCCGATGAAGTCGCAGCCGCAAATCGACTTGCCAGCGCGAACAGCGACTTCAAGGATTTCACCGAGGCGGAGGTCACGTCGCTGAATCGCTGCCTCGAGCTACTAAAACAGGGTGGCAATCGCGATCCAAAATTGCAGGCGATCCTTGGTTATCTGCTGGGGACTCGTCCGGACGTCGAGCGTCGCTGGTTGGAACTCGGTTGCATCCTGTTTTCGCAGTATTACGACACGGTTCGCTGGATGGGCGATGAACTGGCCGGGTTGCCCGAGTTCGCCAACATGGAAATCGGGCTCTATGCCGGCAGCAATCGCTCGGGCTTTTGGCGGGCCGGCCGTTTTCAGCGCTGCAATCGCGAGTTGCTGAAGTCTCGGGTGCGCAGTGGCGAACTGAAGTTGCTGCTTGGTACGGACGCCGCATCTGAGGGGCTCAACCTGCAGCGTCTCGGAACGCTGATCAACATCGACTTGCCATGGAACCCGACCCGGCTCGAGCAGCGAAAGGGTCGTATCCAGCGCATCGGCCAAACACGCGAGGAGATCTGGATTGCCAATCTGCGCTACCGCGATTCGGTGGAAGATCGCGTACACGCGGTATTGGCTGATCGACTGGAAGCCATCCACGACTTGTTTGGTCAGATCCCGGATACGCTGGAAGACGTTTGGGTACAGATCGCACTCGATAACGAAGTCGATGCACGCAAACTGATTGATCGAACCACCGCGACTCGAAATCCCTTCGACACCAAATACAGCAAAGTCGAGGACGCCGACTGGGAGAGCTGCTCGTTGGTGCTGGACCCAGTTTCGGTAAGCGAATTGCTGAGAAGCGGCTGGTGACTCGTTAGCGTGTATTGCAAGAACGGGAACTTGAAGGTGAATTCAGCTACGAAAACCACGGATTCGGATTGTCGGCGGCTCACGGTATTCCAGTCGAGGAATACCTGCGGAAATTGGCAGCTCTTGTAGCGAAGACTCCAAGCACTGCCAACTAACTTTAGTCTTGGACTCAGGTGCAGATCGTGTAACCGAACTCCCGAGATCCGCGAAGCCGGAGGCGGCTGGTGCCAAACAACCCAACCCGGCCGATCCGTTTGGCGGGAGACGCCGGGATAAGTTGTGGGCGGAGAGAGAATCTGCAGACCAGTCGCCAAGCCAGTGGATGAACGAGAGCCCGGGGGGGCACCGCGACGCAGCATGTACCCCGGCAAGCGGCAACGGGTGTTTGCTTTCGACTGGCTCAGCCACGCAGCTGCAACGCCCGAACTGCTTGAGCCCTACGCCTATGAGCCCTCCCCCCCCAATCCAACCCCTCACAACAACCGATCCACCGAACTGACAAAATGTTCGGCCACCTCGCGGCGGATGCGGCCTTCGCCCAGCAGGCGGCGGACGGATTCGTCCAGGGTCACCATGCCGTCGCTTCGGCCGCTCAGGATATTGTTGTCGATCGACTCGATCTTGCCAAAGCGAATGGCGGCGGCGATCGGGCTGTTGTTGAACATCACCTCCAGCGCCAACACGCGTTTGTCACCTTTGCGGACGCTGGGCAACAGATGCTGACTGATCACTGCTCGCAAGCTGAACGAAAGCTGCGAGCGGATCTCGCGCTGCACGTCCTGCGGGAACAGGTCGGCATAGCGGGAGATCGCCCCTTTGGCGTCGCGGGTATGCAGCGTGGACAGGACCAGGTGCCCCGTCTCGGCGGCGCTGAGCGCCACTTGTGCCGTCTCCTGATCGCGAATCTCGCCGGCCAGAATCACGTCCGGATCTTGACGCAAACCAAACTTCAATCCGTCGGCAAACGTATGCACATCCAAGCCGACCTCCCGTTGCGTCACCAGCGAATGCGGTGTCCGAGGAAAAATGTACTCAACCGGCTGCTCGACCGTCAGGATGCGATAGCCGCCTTCCTCGTTCAGCAGATTGACGATCATGGCCAGCGAAGTCGTCTTGCCGGAACCCGCGACTCCGCAGAACAGCACCAGCCCGTTGCGAAAGTGCGCCAATCGGTAAGCCAGATCTTCGGGAAAGCCCGCCCAATAGAAATCCGGAATCTGCGTGGGAATCACCCGAAAACAGGCGCCCATCTGCTGGCCGCTCAAAAAGTAGTTCGCTCGAAAACGATGCGTCTGCTCCCGCGACGTCAATTCGAAGGCGAAATCGACGTTCTTGTCCGCCTGAAAACTCGCCATGGCATACGCGGGACAGAGCGTCAACAACCATCCTTCCAGCGCTTCGCGGGCCAGCGGCGGGCTGTCAAGTTCCCGCAACTCGCCGTGCAAGCGAAGCACGGGCGGATGCCCGACCACCAAGTGGACATCGGACGCGCCCGATTCCGCCGCGGCGGCCAGCCAGCGGCACAACGGCTCGGGACAAACAGGGGTCACGGCAAGGTCGCTCATGGGAAGTCCTGGGGTGGCGGTTGTGGTCCTAAGCGACCTCGCGGAAATAAGGTGTTCCATGCAGGTCCGCGTGGGGGCTTGAACGAAAACGAGGCACTCGCCTTGGGAATCACCGACGCCGGTCGGGATGCGAGAAGATGAGGCTACAGTTCGTACCGCCGAATCCAAACGAATTACTCATGGTCCAGGCCAATTCGGCCTTCCGCGTCTGGCGTACGACGGGAAGTTCGGCCACAAGGGGCTCCGGGTTCTCCAGGTTGATGTTGGGGGCCAAAAAGTTGTCCTGCATCATGAGGATGCAAAAAATGGCTTCCAGAGCACCGGCAGCGCCCAGGGCATGACCGGTCATGGACTTGGTGGAGGAAAACGGGGGGACGGCTGCGTCGAAGACCGAGCGGATGGCTTCGATTTCCCGAATGTCTCCGGCGGGCGTGGATGTGCCGTGGAGATTGATGTAGTCGATCCTCTGACGCTCGACACCGGCGTCCAGCAGCGCCAATTCCATGGCGGCGACGGCGCCCTTCCCGTTGGGAACAACCATGTCCTCCCCGTCCGAGGTTGCCGCCGCCCCCTCGAGGATCGCCCAGATCCTGGCGCCTCGCGCTACGGCGATTCGCATGTCTTCCAGGACCAGTACCCCCGCGCCGCCGGAGATCACGAACCCGTCGCGGTCCATGTCCAAAGGGCGCGACGCTCGCTCGGGTTGGTCATTGTAGGCGCTGGACAGCGCGTTCATGCCGTCGAAAGCCGCTGCGCTGAAGACGTTCACGTCTTCCGCGCCACCGGCAAATATCCGGTCCTGCCGGCCGCTGCGAATCAGATCGAGCCCCAGCATCAGGGCGTGAGCGGACGTAGAGCAAGCGGAGGTGACGCCGTAGGAATGTCCGCGGACGCGAAAGATGACCCCGGCATTCGCGGTCGCCGAAGATCCCATGATCAGCGGCACTTGGTAAGCGCCCACTTTCGATCCCCCGCGTTTCTTCAAACGCTCGCTCAGCGCGACCGCATCCGGCACGCTCGAACCCGTTCCCGTGCCGATGATGACGCCCGTTCGAGGATCCTGTACTTGCTCGTCGCTCAATCCCGCGAGCTGAATGGCGTCCCCCATCGCGGCGCAGCTCAGCAGTGCGGCATCGCACAGAAATCGGTCCTGCTTGCGATCGAACAGTTGATGAAGTGGTTCCGTTTCCACCTTTCCTGAAACCTGCGAGCGGAGTCCGCACTCGGCCCACTGGGGTCGCCTGGAGATGATTCCGGAAATCCCGGCCTGCAGGGCGGAGGAATTCGCCTGGGGGCCCCTGCCCAAGGGGCTGATCAAGCCGAAACCGGTTACTGCAACGGTGGTTTGTGTCATGGATTGTGCTTGTCGATTGGAAAGGATGGTCGCTATCGCCCCCGGCCCTTTCCCCGACGTGGGTGAGAGCGGGCCAAAGCAACCGAAGAACGCCTCTCGTGCGACGGCTACGCCCAATCCAATGGGAGAACTGGCACGATCAGCCGCGGTATTGTACCACAGCTTCTGACGCATTTCACCTTGCCTCGGACAGGTCTTTCCGACTAAAGTTCTACGGCACGCGTCCGCCTTTGCTAACTCAGGAGACAGGAAACATGGGGCGTTTGGGAAGTTTATTGCTAGGGATCATCATCGGGGCTGGGCTGGTTTTCGGATCGCTCAAGTACCACACCGTTCGCGCGGCCGATGGATTTCATTTTGTTCCCAAGAGCGACGTGAGCTTCGCCGAAGCCTACGTGGATATTCGCCAATTCGGACCATCGGACTGGGATAAACACCGGTCGCTCGCCGTGGCATTGATCAAAGCCGATAAAGAGGCCCTGATCGCAGATTCCGCCGCCGCCAGCCTTCGCGCGACGATGCGGTCCGCGCTCGATGGCCTTACCGGCTCGAATCACTGATGGACACGGGGCTGGTCTTCAATATCCAGAAGTATTCGATCCACGACGGGCCGGGAATCCGCACGACGGTGTTCCTGAAAGGCTGTCCGCTGCGTTGCGAGTGGTGCCACAATCCGGAGAGCCGGTCTGCAGAAGCAGAGATTTCGTGGTCCGAGGCCCGTTGTATCGGGTGTTACCAGTGTTGGTCAGTCTGCCCGCAAGCGGCGGTGGAGCGGCCTACGACGGCGGAGATCGACCGCCAGCGGTGCATCCGCTGTGGCCAGTGCGTTGCCGTCTGCGCAACCGGCGCGAGGGAATGGGTCGGCCGGCAGCGAACCGTCGCCGACGTGCTGAGCGAAATCTTGCAGGATCGCATCTTCTACGACGAGTCCGGCGGCGGCATGACGCTGTCGGGCGGCGAGCCGTTGATGCAAGCGGAATTTTCCCGCCGGTTGCTGACGGCCTGTCGCCGCGAGGGGCTGCACACGGCGGTTGATACGTGCGGTTTCGGCCGCCGTGAGGATTTGCTGGCGTTGACGGCTTGTACGAACCTGTTTCTGTACGACGTAAAAATTCTGGACGATGCTCGGCATCGCCAGTATACGGGGGTCTCGAACGGCGTTATCTTGGAGAACTTGACGGCTTTGTGCAAGGCCGGAGCGGAGGTCTGGGTTCGTGTCCCCGTGATCCCCGGTTTCAACGATGCGCCTGGCGATATCGAGGCGACGGCCGCCTGGGTGGCGGCACTGGGCGACGTGCGGCGTCTGTATTTGTTGCCCTATCACGCCTGGGGAACCCACAAGAGCGAACGTGTGGGGGCGGCGCGGCCGACGCCGTTGGGCGGCCCGTCGACGCCGTTGGGCGGCCCGCCGACGCAAGAGCGAATGGAAGCCCTCGCCGAACGGGTGCGAGGTTATGGTTTAACAGTTCAGATTGGCGGTTGAGTGTATGAGCGATCGAACGATGCGACTGCGGCAGGCCAGCCTGGCGGCTCAGCCCAAAATCTCCCACGAGCGGGCTTGTCTGCTGACCGAGTTCTACCGGGCTCACGATGGCAAGTACTCGATTCCCGTGATGCGGGCCCGGTCGTTCCTGCATCTGTGCGAGCACAAGACGATCTACTTGGGCGACGAGGAGCTGATCGTTGGCGAGCGTGGTCCGGAACCGAAGGCGGTGCCGACGTATCCCGAGCTAACGTGCCACTCGGTCAAAGATCTGCGGATTCTGAATTCTCGCCTCAAAACGAATTACGCGGTCAGCGACGAGACGCTGCGGATCTACGATTCTCAGGTCGTCCCGTACTGGCAGGGCCGCAGCATGAGGGACAAGATTTTCGCGGCCATGTCCGAGTCGTGGATCGAGGCCTACGAGGCCGGTGTGTTCACCGAGTTCATGGAGCAACGGGCGCCCGGGCACACGGTCCTGGACGACAAGATCTATCGTCGCGGGATGAGTGACTTCCAGCGTGAGATCGCCGCAGCCGTTGCGGCGTTGGACTTTGTGAGCGACCCGGAGGCTTATGCCAAACGCGAACAGTTGACCGCGATGACCATTGCCTGTGACGCGGTGATCCGGTTCGCCGAGCGTCATGCGCAGCGGGCGGAGGAGCTGGCCGCTCGCGAAACCGATCCGGACCGCCGCGCGGAACTGGCAAAGATCGCGGACGTTTGCCGCCGCGTGCCGGCGCACGCACCGCGGGATTTTCACGAAGCACTGCAAGCCTACTGGTTCTGCCATCTGGCCGTGATCACGGAACTGAACGGTTGGGATTCGTTCAGCCCCGGGCACCTGGACCAGCACCTGATTCCGTTCTACCGCCAAGGCTTGGCCGACGGCACGCTGACGCCCGAGCAGGCCCGCGAGTTGCTGGAGGCGTTTTTCGTCAAGTTCAACAACCATACGGCACCGCCCAAAGTTGGCGTGACCGCGGCCGAAAGCGGCACGTACACCGACTTTGCCAATATCAACCTGGCCGGTTTGTTGTCCGACGGCCGCGACGGCTCGAACGAGGTCACGCACATGCTGCTGGACGTGATCGACGAACTGCACCTGTTGCAGCCCAGCAGCAATCTGCAATTGTCGCGCAAGACGCCGGACGCGGTGTTGAAACATGCGTTGCGGGTGATCCGCAACGGTTACGGGTTCCCCTCGGTATTCAACGCCGATGCCGTGATCGAGGAGCAGGTACGGCAGGGCAAAACGCTCGAGGACGCGCGGGCCGGCGGGTGCAGCGGCTGTGTCGAGACCGGCGCGTTCGGCAAAGAGGCGTACATCCTGACGGGTTACTTCAACCTGGTGAAGATCCTCGAACTGGCCTTGCACAACGGCGTCGATCCGCGGACGGGAAAACCGCTGGGACCGGCGACGGGCGTCCCCGACAGCCTGCACACGTTCGACGACGTGTTCGCCGCGTTCCGCCGCCAGTTGCAGCACTTTCTCGATATCAAGATCGCGGGCAACCAGATCATCGAGCGAATGTATGCCGCCCTGATGCCCGCTCCGTTCCTGTCGGTGATCACGGACGATTGCATTCGCAAGGGCCAGGACTACAACGCAGGCGGCGCACGCTACAATCACACCTTCATCCAATTCGTCGGCATCGGCAGCTTGACCGACAGCCTCGCGGCGCTCCGGCAGTTGGTGTTCGACGAGGGCGAGTTGAGTTTGCAGGAGTTGGTCGCCGTGATGGACGCGGATTTCGCCGGATCCGAACCGCTGCGGCAACGGTTGCTCCATCGCACGCACAAGTACGGCAACGACGACGAGTATGCGGACGAGCTGATGGTCCGGGCATTTAACGCCGTGATCGAGGACGTGGACGGCCGCCCGAACACCAAAGGCGGCTGCTATCAAGTCGAGATGTTGCCCACGACTTGCCACGTCTATTTTGGTTCGGTGACCGGCGCCACGCCGGACGGCCGCCGCGCCGGTGCGGCCCTGTCCGAAGGCATCTCGCCGGTCCAAGGCGCCGATCGTCGCGGACCGACGGCGGTGATCAAGTCGGCCGCCAAGATGGACCACCTGAAGACCGGCGGGACGCTGTTGAACATGAAGTTCGCGCCGGCGTTGCTGCAGGACGAGACGGGCATTGACCGGCTGAGCCAATTGGTGCGGACCTACTTCAAGATGGACGGACATCACGTCCAGTTCAACGTGGTGACTGCCGAAACGCTGCGCCAGGCCCAGGCCCAGCCGGCGTCGTACCGCGACTTGATCGTTCGCGTGGCGGGTTACAGCGACTATTTCTGCGACTTGTCCCGCGAACTGCAGGATGAGATTATTGCACGCACGGAACATACGGCGGTTTAAGGAAACGGGAGAAACAAATACATGGCCGAACTGACTTCTGTCGAACGGGTAATGCGGGTACTGCGAAACGAAGAACCGGATCGCATTCCGCATTTCGAATGGATTATCGACCACCGGGTTCGCGAGGCGATCATCCCCGGCTGCAGCATGGAAGAATTCACGGTGCGGATGGGCCTGGACGCCATCCTGACCGGTCCGGATTTCCGCAAGGAGGAGATCGGCGAGAATCGCTTCCGGAACGAGTGGGGCGTGGTCAGCCAGTACACGAACGAAGAGCACAGCTATCCGCTCGAGTCGCCGATCGCCACGCTGGAAGATTTTCAGCATTACACGCCGCCCGACCCGCACGCGCCCGGCCGGTACGCCAGCTTGGACCGGCTGGTCAGAAAGTACAAAGGCAACTTGGCGATCGGCGTGCATCTGAACGACGTGTTCTCGATCCCCCGCTATCTGATCGGCTACGAAGGCCTGCTGATGGCCCTGGCTGCGGACCAGGATCTGGTCCGAAAGCTCGTCGAGTTGTCCGTCGATATCAACCGAGAAATGGCCGTCGAAGTGGCTCGCCGCGGCGCCGATTTCGTGTTCACGGGCGACGACTACGCCTCGACGACCGGCCCGCTGATGTCGCCCGCCATGTTTCGCCAATTGTTCGCTGAACCGCTGAAACGCGTGATCACGGCGTTCAAAGATCAAGGCCTGGCGGTGATCAAACACACCGACGGGAATATCATGCCGCTGATGGACATGATCCTCGATTCGGGCATCGACTGCCTCGACCCCATCGATCCGGTCGCGGGCATGGACATCGGACTGCTGAAACGGGAATACGGCCGGCGGGTGGCGCTGAAGGGCAACGTCGACTGTGCCCATACGCTGACCTTTGGCAACGAAGAAGACGCCGTCCGCGAGACCAAGGAAGTGATCCGCAAAGCGGCCGACGGCGGCGGGCTGATCCTGTCGTCCAGCAACAGCATTCACTCGTCGGTCAAGCCCGGGAACTACCTGGCCATGTGGAACGCCATCCGGATGTACGGCAAGTATCCGATCTCGCTGGACACCTGGGGTGATGACACGGGGAATACGTTTGCGTGAAACGCGGAGTGAAGGAAGACGTCGGCAAAAAATGGGCGGCGGAAAGAAGAAAAATGGGGATGGACAGCTGGTGAGAGCGGTCGAGACGGAGACGGGAACAGCCCATTCTTGATTTCTCTGCCGCCCATTTTTCTGCCAACTCCTGCCTTCTTTCTGCATACCCCCGGTTCACTGCCGCTCGCGCAGAATTTAGACTAGCAGGCATGTTCCTGCGCAGTTCGTGCTGGATTCCCCGCGGATGCTTGGTTGGAGAAATCGTCTCATGGATTACCTCGTCGGCATCGACCTTGGATCGACCAATCTGAAAGCGATCGTCTACGACGCCACGGGCCGTGTGGCGGCTCGCGCCAGCCGGCTCACGCAGCGGTTCAACCCCGATCCCGACCGGCCGCAGTGGGCGATCTGGAAGCCGGAGCAGATTTGGGGCGGCGTGGCCGAGGCGTTGCGCGAGGCGGTCAGCCAACTGGACGAACCACAGCGGATTCGCGGCGTGGCGGTGACGGGCATGGGCATGGACGGCGTGCCGTTGGACGAACAGGGCCGCTGGCTGTACCCGTTCATCTCCTGGCACTGTCCGCGGACCGAACCGCAGCACAAGTGGTGGCTCGAGCACGTCGGCGCCGAACGGCAGTTTGCCGTCGGGGGCAATCAGATTTGGGTCTTCAACACCGTGCTGCGGATCCTGTGGATGATGGAGAACGAGCCGCAGATCTTGGCGCGGACCCACAAGTGGGTCCTGATCGAGGACTTTGTGAACTTCATGCTGTGCGGCATGTTGGCGACCGATTACAGTATGGCTTCGACCACGCTGCTGTTCGACCAGCGGCGTCAGGCCTGGTCGGACGAGTTGATCGCCACGTCGGGCATCCGCCGCGATCTGCTGTGCGATCCGCAGCCCAGCGGCACCGTCTTGGGCGCCGTCCATGCGGCCGCGGCGCAGGCCACAGGCCTGCCCGCCGGCACGCCGGTCGTGTTGGGCGGCCACGATTACCTGTGCGGCGCGCTGCCCACGGGCGCCTTCCGCCCCGGCGTGGTGTGCGATGTGACCGGAACCTGGGAGATGGTCGTGGCGGCGATTCCGGAACCGGTCTTGACGACTGCGGTGCGCAAGATGGGCATCCTGGTCGACTCGCACGTGGCCCGCGGCGTATGGGCGGCGATGGGAGCCACCGTGGCCGCCGAACAATTGGAATGGTTCCGCCGCGAGTACGGCCAGCCGGAACGGCTGCGGGCCGAACGCGAGGGCGGCGTCGACTGGGACTACTTGATGCAGGCCGCCGCCGAGTCGCCGCCTGGCGCCCACGGGTGCCAGTTCCTGCCGCACATGTCCGGCAGTCATTGTCCCGTGGTCGATCACCGCTCGCTGGGCGCCTTTGCCGGCTTGCGCAACATCACCACCAAGGGCGACATGCTGCGGGCGATCATCGAGGGCCTGGACTATCAGTTCCTGCAAGTCGTCCGCGGCTTGGAACGTGGCCTGGGCGTCCAGCCGGAAACGATCGTCGCCATTGGCGGCGCGATCCACAACCAGTTTTGGATGCAAAACAAGGCCGACGTGGTAGGCAAACCCATCGAAGTTCCCGAGATCGAGGAAGCCGTGGTTTTGGGCGCGGCGCTGCTGGCCGGCATCGGCGTCGGCGTGTACCGCGACGTGCAGGACGCCTATGCCCAAGTCCATCGCCCCGGAACCGTCTACGAGCCCGATGCAGCTCGCAACGCCTTGTACTGCGAATGGTTTGCGACGTTCGAGTCCCTGTATCCTGCGTTGCAGACGGTTCACGCCCGTTTGCACGCCCACGCCTGAGACCGTGTTTTTGCCCTCGATCGGCGCCCTCGGGCCCCTGGGGGCGAGAACCGCCGGTGCTGTCACCCGCAAAATGGCGCTGCACAACCGTGCGGACCTGGCAGGACTTTCGGTCCGGCCTTACGCCAGGTTCGAGAAGAAGTACCGCGTCAGATGATAGAACACGGGGGCGGCGAAGCAGATCGAGTCGATGCGGTCCAGCACGCCGGGATGGCCTTGGACCAGGGTCCCAAAGTCCGCTACGCCACGATCTCGCTTGATGGCAGACATGACCAGGTTTCCGCAAAACGCCGTCACCGCCACGATCATCGACATGCAAGCGGCTTCCCAGAACTGGAACGGCGTGGCCCACCACAGCAGTGCGCCGATCAGGGTCGTGCTGGTCACGCCGCCCAGGAACCCCTCCCACGTGCGCGTGCCGCTGATGGCCGGGGCAATCAGCCGCCGCCCGACCAGGCGGCTCCAAGCGGTTTGAAACACATCGGCCAATTGGGTCAGCAGGATCAGGTAGAACAACAAGCCGGCGTTGGCCAGGTGCGAACCCCGGCCCCAGGCGGTGCCGTCCGAACAGGTCAGCGGTAAATTCAACAGCGCGGGGGCAAAGCTCAACGCGTACACGCAAATGAACAGCCCCGCTTGGATCTTGGCCGTCCGTTCGAGAAATCGCTTCTGGTCGCCCGCAAATGCAATCCACGTGGGAATGAACAGAAAGGCGTACACCGGGATGACGATGCTGTACAGCCCGTACAAGTCCTGGCTGATGCCCACCAGCACGTACTGCAGGGGCGTAAAACCGAAGAAGACCCAGAACAGCGCGCGATGATCGCCGCGCCGCGTGGGGGTGGTGGTGACGAACTCGCGCAACGACCAAAACGAGACCGCGCCGAACAGGATCACCGTGGTGACGCGTCCCAGCAGGAACCCGGCCACCAAGATCGCACACATGATCCACCAGATGCGGATCCGATGGATGAAACGCTCGACCAAGGCCGGATTCAACGTGCCTTCGGGATAACGTTTCAACAGGACGCCGATCGCGTAGGCGATCGCCAGCAACCCGATGACGACGCCCAGCAGCCAAAAAATCTGCGCGCTGGGGGGCTCCGCCGCCGGCGCCGCGGAGATCAGCTGATGCAGGGTGGTCCAAGGCCACCAAGGGTGGTTCGTCATAGGGTCCTACTTCAAATCCTTCAGCCGCCTGACCGCTTGGCGAGCCCGGGCCAGGAAGTGCGTCTTCGGCTCGCCTGCCTCCAGCCACATCGGCGGACCGAACGTGATACAACTCAGCAACGGGACCGGCAGCACCTCGCCCCGCGGCAAGACGCGATTCAGGTTCTCCATGTACACCGGCACCAGTTCCAGGTCGGGCCGCTTCTTTGCCAAGTAATACAGCCCGCTCTTGAATTCGCCCATGTCGTCGCCTGCCGTCCGCCCGCCTTCCGGGAACACGATCAGCGAGTAGCGTTTGCCGATCTCGCGAATCATGATCTCCACCGGACTCTGATGGACCTTGATGTTCTCCCGATCGATCAACAGCACGTTGAACGAGCGGGCGATATGCCGTCGCACGGCGCCGCCTTCCCAGTAATCCCGGGCGGCGACCGCCCGCGTCATCAGCCGTATCTCCCGCGGCAGGCAGGACCACAGCACCAAGGCGTCCAGATGGCTGGTGTGGTTGGCAAAATAGACCCGCTGGCACGTGTCCGGCTGGACGTCCAGCCAACGGACGTTGGCGCCGCTGAGCACTTTGGCGAGCAGGGCTAGGATAGAGGCCGTAAATGCCATGGCTTGCGTCAGCCTGCCCCAAAAAGTACCTCAGTCTCTCCAGCCCGATCGGTCCGGCTGAACAAATCGACGTACATCTACTCCAAAATCATGTCGTCCACTGTGTGGTTGGCCGGAATCATGGGCAGCACGTGTTCCTGATACGGCGTCTGGACGTCCAGCACGTAGGGACCGTCGTGGTTGAGCATTTCTTCCAACGCCGGCACCAGGTCCGCTTTCTGCCGCACCGTCGCTGCACCGCAGCCGTACCCTTGGGCGATCTTGACGAAATCGGGGTAACGCTCGGCCGGGTAAATGTCTTCGCCCTTGCCCTTCGCCTCGGCATGGTGGATCGGCCCCAAGTAGGTGTGCGCTCGATTGCCCGCCATGAACCGGTCTTCCCATTGGACCACCATCCCCAAGTGCTGGTTGTTCAACAACAGCACTTTGACGGGCAGGTCTTCGCAGTGGCACGTCGCCAACTCCTGGATGTTCATTTGAAAGCTGCCGTCGCCGTCGATGTCCACGACCAAGGCGTCGGGATGCGCCGCCTGGGCGCCCATCGCCGCCGGCAAGCCGAAGCCCATCGTACCCAACCCGGAACTGGACAACCACCGCCGCGGCTGGCAGAACTGGTAGAATTGAGCACTCCACATCTGGTGCTGACCGACGCCCACGCTGATGATCGTCTTGCGGTCCTGGGTCAGCCGCGACAGTTCCGAAATCGCGTGCTGCTGGAGAATGCCGTCAAACGACTCGTCGTACTTGAATGGATGCTCCATCTTCCACTGCTGGCACTGGGCCACCCAGCCGTCCAGATCCTGGCCCGGTTCGACGGCTTGTATCAGGGCCTGCAACGCATGCTTGACGTCGCTGACAATCGGAAAGTGCGCCGGCTTATTCTTGTTCAATTCCGACGGATCGACGTCGATATGTATGATCTTGGCGTGCTTGGCAAAGGCCTCCAGCTTGCCGGTCACCCGGTCGTCGAACCGCACCCCCAGCGCCAGTAACAGGTCGCAATCGCGGATCGCCCAGTTCGCGTATACGCTGCCATGCATTCCCAGCATGTCCAAGCACAGCGGATCGTCGCTGGGAAACGCGCCCAGTCCCATCACCGTCATCGCCACGGGAATGCTCGTCTTGCGGGCGAAAATCCGCAACTCGTCGCTGGCGTTGGCCGAGACGACGCCCCCGCCAATGTATAACATGGGCCGCCGCGCCAGTTTAATGGCCGCCGCCACTTGCTTGATCTGCTCCGGACGCGCACGAGGCGGAATCGAGTCGCGATAGCCCGGCAAGTTCAGGGGGGCATCCCAGTCGACGGCCGCCTTTTCCAGCTGGATATCCTTGGGCATATCCACCAGCACCGGACCCTGCCGTCCCGTCGTCGCAATGTGAAACGCCTCTTTCATGATCCGCGGCAAATCGGCAAGGTCCGTCACCAGATAATGATGCTTGGTGATCCCGCGGCAGACCTCGACGATCGGCGTCTCTTGAAAGGCGTCCGTTCCGATCGCTCGAGTTGTCACTTGCCCCGTGATCGCCACCATGGGAATGCTATCCAATTTGGCGTCGGCGATCGCGGTCACCAGGTTTGTTGCGCCCGGGCCGCTGGTGGCCATCACCACGCCGACCTTGCCCGTGGAGCGAGCGTAGCCCTGCGCGGCAAATCCTCCGCCCTGTTCGTGCCGCGGCAAAATCGTCCGCAAACGGTCCGAAAACCGCGTCAGCGCTTGGTGCAGCGGCATGCTGGCCCCGCCCGGATAGGCGAACAGGACCTCGACGCCATGATCCACGAGCGACTGAACCAGAATGTCAGCTCCGGTCATGATCTGAGTCCTGTTGGCTTGTAGGGGTGTGGCCATGCAGTCTGGTCCTCCATCAAAAAAGCGTTAAACCGGTCGAAGTCGATAATATGCCCCGTCCCATCGCGCCGGACGCCGAGTCACATCGACAAACATCGTAGTGTACGTTAGGCACGCCCTGTTTTCAAGGTTCCCTCAGACCTCAATCTTCCCTCCCCCGGCTCGACCACTGCCGGTTCGGCCAAGGTCCCTTGCCGCACGGCGGCAGCCCAGGCTTGGGCATCTTGCGCGATCGGCGGCCAAGTGTTGTAGGGCGCCGGGGCAACCTGCGTGGGCCGTATCAGCCGTGCCGCCTCGATCTCTTCCTGGACGGAGGATGTGGCATGGGCATCGTGGCCCGACTGCCATTTCCCACAGGCTGGCAGCCCGTGGGTACGGAGTCATAATTCCCGAGGTCCTAGAAGTTCTCGCCAAACTCGGCAGCAAAGGCGTCGGCCAGGCGGCTGCCCCAGTTGTCCAGGGGCTTGAGCTTGCCCGTGAAAAATCGGAGCACAGGCGGTTCGCTGTAGAACTCCAGGCCGCCAACCAGTTGGCGGTTGCGGTACAGCCAGTCCAGCCGATCGACGACATAGGCGATGTGCGACATCGTGTACACGCGGCGGGGCACCGCCATCCGGCACAACTCGATGTCCGAGGGCACGTCGTTGCCCGCCGCGTCCCGATCCATCGAGATCGTGCCGCGCTCCATGCTGCGGACGCCGGACACCAAGTACAGGGCGGCAGCCAGCGCACCGGCCGGGTACTGCGTCTGCGGAATATGCGGTAGGAACTTCATCGCGTCGACATGCCCCGCCAAACCGCCGGGCGGCGTGACGGCCGGAATCCCACGCTTGACCATTTCATTGACGAAGTACTCGATCAGGTCCGCCGAACTGCTGGCCACGTCCGGATCCACCATCTCGCGCAGCCCGACGGTCATCGCTTCGATTTCCTTGGACGACATGCCGCCGTAGGTAATGAAACCTTCGTAGACGGGCAACCACGCCTTCAGCTGTTCGAAGTAATTCTCGTGCTTGGTCGCTATCAGACCGCCGCGGACACAGGTGCTCTTGCGGCCGGACAGATAGATCAGATCCGCGTAACTCATCATCTCGCGAACGATGTCGGCGATCGACGTGTTCGCATATTCCGCTTCGCGCTGCTGGATGAAATAAGCGTTTTCCGAGATCAAGCTGCAATCGATCACCACGGGAATGCCGTGCTTTTCCGCAATCTGCTGGACGCCGCGCAGGTTGCTCATGGAAAACGGCTGACCGCCAATCAGGTTCGTGGTGGCTTCCATGCGAACGAACGATACCCGGTCGGCGCCGTACTCGTCGATCACTTTCCGGAATTTGTCCAGATCCAAGTTGCCCTTGAACGGATTGGTGCTGCTGGTTTCCAGGGCGTCGTCGCAGTAGATCTCCAGAACCTTGCCGTAGGCCATCTCGAAGTGGGCCTTCGTCGTGGTGAAATGGTAGTTCATCGGCACCACGCCGTCCTTTTTGATCATGATCTTGCCGAGCAAGTGCTCCGCCGCGCGGCCCTGATGCACCGGCAAGCAGTACTCGAAACCAAGGACGTCCTTGACGGCATCGAGCAGCTTGTAATAACTCTCGCCCCCCGCGTAGGCATCGTCCGACACCATCATCGCTGCCAACTGGTTATCGCTCATCGCGTTCGTACCACTGTCGGTCAGCATGTCGATAAACAGGTCTCGGGTTCGCAGCAGAAACGTGTTGTAACCGCCCTCCTCGATCGCCCGCAGCCGCTGGCGAATCGGGGGCAAAGTGGTCTTCTGCACGATCCGAACCTTGTGCATTTCGATGGGAATACTCTGGCCGTTGGAAAGCTGTACCTTCACCGGGAGTCCTCTCTGAGTGATGTGGGTAACGATGTGAGTGATTACTATGTCCAGAAGCCCGGATCGCGTCAAGCGGGTGGGCGGAAACGGTTTATAAGATATTGGATGCCGCTTTGCAAACAACGACCGCGTAATAAGGGCAGAAAAACGCATGAGCGGATGAGCAATTGCTGGTTATAAAATGCGGGATAAGCAACCCCTATCTGGTGCAGCATTCGATAATACCCCCCCATTGACAACCTGTTTCTTCTGCATTCCCACGTCGCCGAAGCCATGCCGATCTGTCCTGATGGACGGTCATTCCGCGTTGGCTTCGCTCAACAACTTTTGCCAGTAGTCGCGAGCCGCTCGGTGGTACTTGAGAACCGCGTCCCGTTTCTCGCCGACAGGCAGTTCGATACGGCGGGCACGCTCGTAAACCCAGTCGAAGAAAAACTGTGCGGCCTGGCGACTGACCCGCCGCTGGCCGCCGATCTCGACATACCAGGGGCCCGTCGAAGCGAATCGGTAGGTCTTGGGATTGCCGGTCACCGCCCGCACGAGCAGCCATCCGCTGCGGTCGAATTCGACGGGGGGTAATCGTCCACCTGAATCGGCCCAGTCCTGCAGACGCACCTGATGGACCACTGCGCCGTCCTTGACGATTTCCAGATAATCCACCGATTCGCGAATCGACAGGTTCAAGGTCGCTTGCAGCTGGACGGTCTGGCCCCCCTCCGCTCGAAACACGTGCCCCGGCAGTTCGCCGTTCAGTCGCGGGTCCCGAATCAGGGGCCCATTGGTCACGACCACTTGGCCGGCCCGCAGGTTTTTCCACCAGGTGTCGTAGTTCAATGTCGGGCCGCAGTGGACATAGACGCGGTTGTAGCCCACGGGATTGGGCAGCACTCCGGAAGCGCTGCCGGCCGAAGGCGGGATTCGCAAGCCGCAGTCGAGCAGTTGGTAGTAGATCGTCTGGGACCAAAGCCCGTTCCCATGGGGCGCCGGAAACGCGATTCGATCTCGCGGCTTGCCCCACGCCTCGTTGTCCAGCATCTGGTCGCGTTGCATGTGGTTGTTGCCCAAGCCGATCGAATCCACCTGGCCGCTGGCGATCCAGGCGGGCATGTCCCACCAAAACGGTTTCTCGACATCGACATGGACGTTGGGATCCTTGCGGGCGAGGGCAAGATACTCGCAGGAACTCGGGAATTCCTTTTCGGCGGCGGCGATGGGCAGCGGGCGGCTGAGGTTGAAATACAGCAAAGCCCCCCCCGCGCGCTCGTCCTCGCCTGTCATCACGTGGTAGAAACGATTCTGGTCGAAGCATGTCACCAGCGAAGCGGGGGGCTCTGCCGCCGACCAGGCATTGTTCGCGTTCCACCACGTGATCACCGGTGCGATGTGCAGGTCCTCGGCCAGCATGACCAGTTCGATTTCGTGCGGAGGTCGATGGATGTGCAAATCGCCGGACCACCAGCCTTCTTCTTTCATGTCCACAAAGCGTTGCATGACCAGTTCGCGGTTGTCGGCGTCCCCGCGGCGAATCTCGAAGTGGCCTGTCCGGATGCGGTATTCGGGACCACGTTCCATCTCGAACGTATACCGGCCGGGCCGCAGTTCGAGCACGGCTTTGCCGGGCATGATGAAATGGTCGTGCCAAAACGGCAGCTTGCCAGGTCGGACCGGCTTGCCTTGCGCGTCCTTCAGATGCACCCGCACGGCGATCGGCTGTTTGGTCTGCTCGTCGATGGCGCGAATCTCGAACTCGCCGCCAGCGGCGGCCGCTGCCGCACGGGGCGTGAAAAGCATGCCAAGTGCCTGTGCCACCGTCACCGCCAGCATGATCCTCCACCGCCAGCTTCTGATACAATCCATACACGAACCCCTATTTTGCTCCTGCTGATCACCTTGATGGGTGAAAATGCGTCCCTCAACCGTTGATATCATCTTGTCCCACAAGCATACACCGTCGACAGCACCGCGACAGATTGCTACGCTTTCTGCGTCGACGACAAACAACATGCTCGCGTAAGGACGGTGATGGCGAAAGAAAACGATCAACCCTGGTATGGTGACGGTTTGCGGTTTGAATGCACTGCTTGCGGCGACTGCTGCACAGGGGCGCCGGGCTACGTGTGGGTCAACCAGCAAGAAATCGCCGCCTTGACGCAGTGCCTGGGGCTGCGCGAGGCGGCGGAATTTGAACAGCTCTACGTGCGCAACATAGGAATGCGTAAGAGTTTACGAGAGTACCCTAACGGTGATTGCGTGTTTTTTGACAACCAGAACCGGCGATGCAACGTCTACCAGGCTCGTCCACGTCAGTGCCGATCGTGGCCATTTTGGAACTCGAATCTGCGGACAACCCAGAATTGGGAGCAGACGTGTCAAGTCTGCCCTGGTAGCGGACAAGGACGTCTTTATTCGCTGGGAGAGATCGAGGCGGCGCGAAACGTCATTCGCATCTGACGCCTTTTTATGACGATTATACCGATTATCTAAAGCCTGCCGGTTGGGCAGCCGATAATCGGGGGACAGTGGATAGCGTGTTAAACACTCAGTGACCTTGACTCTACCTCTTGCAGCATTTACACTTGGGGCGTCCAAGGCGTTTTTTTGGAAGGCATTGGCATGGACGCATTCCCCCCTGTCACGGGAGAGTCAAGTCGTGACTAAGAAAGAGATCGTAAAGACGATTTCCGAAGAGCTTGGGCTGACCCAGCTAAAGACCAAAGAAATCGTCCAGAAGACCTTCGACGCGATTGTCGAGGCGTTGGTGGACGAGGGCAGGATCGAGTTGCGGAATTTCGGCGTATTTGAAGTCAAAAAACGGGCGTCTCGCAAGGCTCGCAATCCCCGCACGGGCCAGCGCGTGGACGTTCCCGAAAAGTGGGTCGTCACGTTTAAGCCCGGCAAGGAAATGGAAGAGCGCGTCCGCGTGCTGGCGGAAGCCAGAGAACGTCGGCGCGAAGCCGCAAGATCCATACAGGAAACAGCTTTAGGTCCGACCGTCGGGCAGGTCGCGATGGCCGAGACCAGAGACGAGTCGGTGGGTGCAGCGATGGGACCAAAGCCGGGAACCATCACGGCGCCGCAGGATTCACTTGTTAGCGCCGCTGTCGGCGAGGTTGGGGTTCCGAGAACCGATTTGGGTGCAAGTCCGTAGCTCTTGCCAGTTACTGGCATCCGCAAGTCATCGCTTTTTCATCATGGAGGATCGTCAAGTGATGCGTCGGCTTATCTTATCGGCGCTGCTAGGCGTCGCCGTCGCGACGAACGTAGGGTGCTTCCTCCCGATTTATTCTGGAGATCCCGTACGCCGCACAGATCAATTGATTTTCACGTCCGAGGACTTGCGGAACATCCTGCTGGAGTGGGAGCGTTTCTGGTTCCTCGACCAGCCGGACCACATGACGCCTTATCGCGTTCATGGCGGCGTAATTTAACGCCGACGGTTCATGCCGTCGTCGCACAGGCTGCCAGGGTATGGGAATTGGCCGCATGGGCAAAATGCCCATGCCGCGGCGCTCGTCCAGACGGCGTTTTCCCACTGCCCCGATGGCTGGCGGCTGCCCCAGAACGGACATCTTCTGGTGCGTTCTCCGTTGGACATCCTCGTGTCGCGGCCGGCTTGGGGCGCGCACGATTCTCGCCAGGCGTGCAGCGCGAGGCCGTTTCGCGTCATTGTTTCGCGTCATTGCCCACCGCGACCATTCCCGCTACATTATCGCCTGTCGTTCGCGTCCATCTTGCGCGGTCCTGTTGCCGCAGCGCCAGACGAACCAGGAGTTCCCCTTCGTGTCACTCGCCGTCCAGCTGGGGAGATTACGACTGCCCAACCCGATCCTCGTGGCATCGGGCACGTTCGGCTATGCGCGGGAAATGGAGCATTTGGTCGATTTGAGCCGCCTGGGGGGGATTCTTCCCAAGACGATCACCATGCAGCCGCGTCCCGGAAATCCGCCGTGGCGGACGGTGGAAACGACCGCTGGCATGCTGAACTCGATCGGCCTGGACAACGACGGGATCGACGCCTTCATCGCTCACCATCTGCCGTATTTGCGGACGGTTCGCGCTCCGATCATCATCAGCATTGCGGGACGTACGCACGAAGAATTCGTCCGGATGGCATCCCGGTTGGATCGTGAGCCGGGCCTCGCAGGCTTGGAATTGAATGTTTCCTGTCCCAACGTTACGGGGGGGGTCGACTTTGGCACGGATGCCGATTCGTGCCGGCGATTGGTGGCGGGAGTGCGGTCGGCTTGCGGCTTGCCGATTCTGGCGAAACTCACGCCCAACGTCACGCGAATCGCCGACATTGCGGCGGGTGCGGCCGATGGCGGAGCCGACGCGGTGAGTCTGATCAATACGCTGCTGGGCATGGCGATCGACTGGCGGCGGCGGACGCCGTTATTGGGCAATGTGTTGGGGGGCCTCAGCGGCCCGGCGATCAAGCCGATCGCGTTGCGGTGCGTGTACCAGGTCGCTCGCGCTGTGCGGATTCCTTTGGTGGGCATCGGCGGAATTGCCACGATCGACGACGTGCTGGAGTTTCTGGTTGCCGGGGCCAGTGCGGTGCAGATTGGAACAGCCAACTACTATGATCCGACGGTGACGATGAAACTGTTGGACGCGTTGCCGGGCGCGCTGGCCGAGGCGGGTGTTGCTTCGGTGGCCGAACTCGTCGGCACGCTGCGAACCGATTCGGCGGTCCGGCCCGAGGCGGCGCCGGCGGTCTGTGCCCAGGCGACTTGAACAGATGGAAAAACCGGGCGAAACCTTCGCCCCTTGCTCGAGTTTGAGTTTACCATGATGCGTGTACTTTCCGGAATCCAGCCGACGGGCCGATTTCACTGGGGCAACTACTTCGGCGCGATTCGCCAATACATCGACTTGCAGGACGGCAACGAGGCGTACTACTTCATCGCCAACTTGCACGCCTTGACGACGATTCGCGACCACGCCGCGCTGTGGCAGAATACGATCGATGCGGCACTCGATCTGTTGGCCCTGGGACTGGATCCCGAGCGGGCGACTTTGTTCGTCCAATCGGACGTGCCCGAGGTGTCCGAGTTGACGTGGCTGCTGATGACGGGAACCCCGCTGGGGTTGTTGGAACGTTGCCACGCCTTCAAGGAAAAGAAAGCCAAGGGCCTGACGGCCGACGCCGGCCTGTTCACCTATCCGGTGCTGATGGCCGCCGACATCCTGGCTTATGGCTCGCACCTGGTGCCGGTGGGCGAGGACCAGGTCCAGCACATCGAGGTCTGCCGCGATTTGGCCGGGAGTTTTAATCACGCTTTTGGCGAAGTGTTCGTGCTGCCCAAGGCCAAGGTCTTGGAGCATGCCGCCCGCGTTCCCGGCACGGACGGCGAGAAGATGTCCAAAAGCTATAACAACACCATCGAGATCTTTGAAGATCCCAAGTCCGCGCGGAAGAAAGTGATGCGGATTGTGACCGACTCGCGGCCGATGGGGGAACCCAAGGTTCCCGAGACGGACCACTTGTTCCAACTGTATTCGTTATTTGCCGCCGCGGCGGATCGCGAGGCGATGGCCGATCTGTACCGGGCTGGTGGGTTCGGCTATGGTCAGGTCAAGAAAGCGCTGGCGGACGCGGCGGAAGGCTATTTTGCCGAAGCCCGCGTCAAGCGTTTGGAGTTGGCTGCGCATCCGGAGAAGGTCCGCGAGGTTTTGGGGGACGGGGCCCAACGGGCACGGGCTCGGGCGCAGCAGACGTTGCAGCGGGCTCAGGAAGCATGTGGGATAAAGGCCAAGTCATGAACGTCATCGGGATCGGAACGGACATCGTCGAAACGTTGCGGATCGCTCAGATGATCGAGCGGCACGGCGAGTTGTTTCTGGCGCGCGTGTTCACGCCGCACGAGATCCAATACTGCAGCGAGCGCAAGGCCGCGACTCAACACTACGCCGGCCGCTGGGCAGCCAAAGAAGCGGTGATGAAATCGCTCGGCACGGGTTGGTCGCGTACGGTCAGTTGGTGCGATATCGAGGTCCACAATGAAATCGGCGGACGGCCTCACATCACGCTCAGCGGCGGTGCGTTGGAGATCAGCCGCCAGTTGGGCATCGACCAGGTGTTGATCAGTATCTCGCATTGCCGCTGTCACGCCACCGCTTACGCGCTGGCGCTGGGACCTGCTTGCTGATCGCGGCGGTTTGCCCATCGCGGCGTTTGCCCATCGCCGGGGCTTTCGGATCGGCGTCGGCGCGGGTACGATCAGGGCGCACCGCACGGTTTTGGCAAGAGATTTGGCCCCGCGGCCGAAACCCCGTACCAGGCACAGGAGAATTCCGCGATGTCTGCCCCCCATGACCCGTCCTCTCCAAGCCCCGCTTCTGTTTCTTCCGAAGCTCGTCTCGCCGCAGCCGTCCGCCCGCCCTGGTGGCGCTCGCTCGGCCCGGCCCTGATTACCGCCTGCGTGGTCTTTGGGCCGGGCAGCCTGATTATCAGTGCCAATGTGGGAGCGACCTACGGCTACGACCTGCTCTGGCTGCTGGTCTTGACCGGCCTGCTGATGGGCGGCTTCATGACCATGTCGGCCCGAGTCGGCGTGACGGCCGGCGCCACGCACTTTGCCACGCTCCGGCGGGAGGTCGGGCGGCCGTTTGCCGCGCTCGCAGGAATCGTCCTGTGTCTGGTCTGCGCCGCGTTCCAGTTTTCCAATAATCTTGCCGTCGCCCTGATCGCCGGCGCTTTTACCCCGGAAGCCTACACCTTTCCTGCGCAGGTCGCCGCCATGGCGGGTCTGAATGGACTGTTGATCGTTTTCCTGTTCCGGGCGCATCATATCTACAAGGCGGTCGAGCGGATCATGAAGATCATGGTGGGCGTGGTCCTGATCTCCTTTCTGTTCAATCTCCTCTTGGCCCAACCCGATCTGCTGGCCGTGTTGAGGGGCTTGCTGCCCAGCATCCCGGAAAAGCTCTCGTTCGGCATCCCCAAGGTTGTCGACGGGGCCATTCAGGATCCGTTGGTGCTGATCGCCTCGCTGGTGGGTACCACCTTTTCCGTTGCCGGTGCATTCTTTCAAGGCAACCTGGTGCGAGAAAAAGGATGGACGGTCGAGGATTACGACCGCGGCGTAGGCGACGCCATCGCCGGCGTGTGCGTGCTGACCTTTGTGAGCATGATGATCATGGTCACTGCCGGCACGGTCATCCTGGGCGAGCCGGCGAGCAACATCGCTACGCTAGCCCTCACGTTGCGGCCCTTGTTGGGTCCGATCGCCTTCGTCGTCTTCTGCGTCGGCCTGATTCCGATCGCTTTGAATCCGTTCTTGATCAACGCGATGATCGGGGGTACGGCCTTGGCGGACGGATTCGGGTTTCCGGGGCGGTTCAGCGACTACTGGCCGCGGATGTTCACGATCGGGGTGCTGATTGTCGGATTCATGGTGGCAACCGTTGGTTTGTGGTTTGCCATCCCCCCGGTCAACCTGATGATTTTCGGCCAGGCCATGACGGTCATCGGGAATCCCCTGTTGGCCGCCACGATTCTCTGGTTGGCCAATCGCAAGAACATCATGGGAGAACGCCGCAACCGCATCGCCTCGAATGTGCTGGGCGCGATCGGCTTGACCGTGGTCATCCTCCTGACGCTTCGCATGGTGTGGTACCTGATTCTGCGATTGAGCTGAGCGGAGCCGGAGCGAGTTGAACGGAAGAGGCGGGTTGTGGCGTTGCCGGGTTAGCTCGACAATCTTCTTCACCCACGAGGCAAGCTCGTGGGGGTCGGGTGAGAACAAAAACCCGTCGGTGTCGATGCCATTTCACGACCTTTATGACGCAAACTGAACACGCCGGTCCTGTCCCCTTCTGGCGAAAGGCCGTTTTGGATGTCCGCCAACTTTCCCGAAATCCAGTTCCAAGGCCAGTTGCGACCGTCGCAGGCGGACGTGGTCAAGATCGCACGGCGCAAACTCGCAGCCGGCAAGCGGCGGTTGCACATCGTGGCGCCGCCGGGGTCCGGCAAGACGGTGCTGGGACTATTCCTCTGGACCGATTGCGTGCGGCTGCCGGCGCTGGTGCTGTCGCCCAATTCGGCGATCCAAGCGCAGTGGGCGGACAAGATCGAGTTGTTCTCGGTCGCTGGGGCGAACCAATCCGTGGTCAGCACCGACCCGGAGCGGCCGGCGCTGCTCACGTCCTTGACCTACCAAGCCGTGACCTTGCCCGGCCGCGGCGGGGCGGGCGAGGATGCCCCGGCGATCGACTTGTGGCAAGACAAGTTGATCGAAGCGGGCCAGGCCAAGGATCCGCAAGAGGCGGCGGTGTGGATCGAGGACTTGCGGCGGCACAACCGGGACTACTACGACCAGCGGCTGCGAACGTACCGCAAGCAGATCCGCGACGCAGCGTCGCTGAGCGGCGGCTCGCTGGAACAGTTGCACGCCTCCAGCCTGCGGACGTTGCAGCGGCTGAAAGACGCCGGGGTGGGCCTGATCATCCTGGACGAATGCCACCACCTGATGGGCCACTGGGGCCGCGTCCTGGCCGACGCCCACGACCTGCTGGACCAGCCGATCGTCATCGGTTTGACGGCCACGCCGCCCGACCGGGACGGAAAGAAGCCCAATGACATCCAGCGGTACGACGAGTTCTTTGGCGAGATCGACTACGAGGTGCCCGTGCCGGCGGTCGTCAAAGACGGGTTTCTCGCGCCCTACCAAGACCTGGCCTACTTCGTCCGGCCCACCCGCCAGGAACTGACGTTCATCGCGAACGCGGATGAACAACTGCATGACTTGGTCGCCGAGCTGTGCCGGCCGAACCCGGCCGAGGAGCCCGCCGCAGCGCTTCCACCCGAGTCTGGCACTTTGCCGTCCGCCGCCGCGGCGCTGCCGTCCACCGGCGAGCCGTTGTCCGATTGGTTGCTCGGGGTATTGGCCCAGCGGCGGCTGCCCACGGGCGTGGTCAGGGACTGGGACAGCTTCGAGAAACGCGACCCCGCCTTTGCGCTGGCGGCCCGCCAGTTCCTGTTGTGCCGCGGGCACGCGTTGCCGCCGGAAACTCCGCCGCCGGAGCAGGAGTTCGATCCCGCAGAGGTCCCCGAGATGGCCATGCTGACGCCGGTGCTGGACCGTTACGTCCGGCACTACTTGCGACGCAGCGCGGACGCGGCAAATCGCGAGCTGGCCGCACAGATCGTGCGCAAGCTCCGCTTGTTGGGCGTCCAGATCACCGAGACGGGCGCTCAAGCGTGCGCGTCGCCCGTGGCGCGCGTGATGGCGTATTCGCAGAGCAAGACCGAGGCCCTGGCGCCGATCTTGTGTGCCGAGCACCAGCGGTTGGGCGAACGGCTGCGGGCGGTGGTCGTAGCGGATTTCGAAAAGACCTCGGCGGTCAGCGCCGAGGTCGAACACCTGCTGGACGCCGAAGCGGGTGGGGCGATCGCCGCGTTCAAGCAGTTGCTTCGCAACGCCGAGACCGACGCCCTGCAGCCGATTCTGGTGACCGGCTCGAGCGTGCTGGTGGACGACGATCTGGCCCCCGCGTTCGCCGCCGCTGCCCAGCAATGGCTGGCGCACGAGGGGTTCCAAGTCGAATTGGAATTCGGCGAAGAGGAGGGGTTCCACGTCATTCGCGGCAGAGGCAGCGATTGGTGCCCCCGGGTGTACGTGGCCCTGATCACGGACCTGTTCCAAGCCGGGCTGACCCGCTGCCTGGTGGGCACGCGCGGCCTGTTGGGCGAAGGCTGGGACGCCAGCAAGATCAACGTGCTGATCGACTTGACCACCGTCACCACGTCGATGACCGTCAACCAACTCCGCGGCCGTTCGATCCGCCTGGACGCCGACGAGCCGCAGAAGCTGGCTAACAACTGGGACGTCGTCTGCATTGCGCCCGAGTTCAGCAAAGGCTTGGACGACTACCAGCGATTCATCGCCAAGCACAAGACGTTGTTCGGCATCACGGACGACGGGGCTATCGAGAAAGGCGTGGGGCACGTCCATCCGGCGTTCACCGAGTTGAAGCCGGAGGGGTTGGAGGGCTCGACCAGCCTGCTGAACGCCGAGATGCTGTCCCGGGCCGGCCGCCGGGACGAGGTGCGGGCGTTGTGGAAGATCGGCCAGCCGTATTCGGCCGAACCGATTCGCGCGCTGGAGACCAGTCCCCTGGGCGGCGGTGGCGGCTTCCCGCCTTTCAAAGGCGCCCGCGAGCAGTGGAATGACGCCTCGTTGGCGCTGGCCATCGGCAAAGCCGTGCTGCTGTCGCTGTGCGACGCCGAACTGCTGGGGCGTCCGGGCATGTTGCACGTCGGCCAGCGGGCCGGCGGCTACGTGCGGCTGTTCCTGGAAGAGGCTCGCGACGAGGAAGCGGCCCTGTTCACGCAAGCCCTGCACGAAACCTTGGGCCCGCTGAACCGGCCCCGCTACGTGATCCCGCGTTCCGTTCACGTAGCCCACGACACGTGGCTGTCGGCGATCCTGCCTTCGTTTGTCGGCCGCTATTTTCAGCGCCGCGAACAACGCCGCGTGATGCTGCACGCCGTACCGTCCGTGCTGGCCCGCAACAAGGATCTGGTGGCCATTTTCGAGGCGCATTGGAACCGTTACGTTAGCCCCGGCCGGGCGCAGTACGCGCACCACGGTCCCGGCAAGGATCTGGTCGCTCAAGCCCGCCGCCAAGGCTGGGCCTCGAAGGCCCGCGTTCACGAAAAAGAGATTTTCCTGTAAAATCGCCATGCGGTTGGTGCGGCGAGTTGCGGCGTCCCGACGAACGTTTGGGCCGGCAGCGTGACCATCCCAGCCCGTTAATGAAAGGTGTTCTCTCATGAAGCGACTGCTTGTACTCCTCGCGATCCTGTTCCCACCCCTGGATTCCCGGGCCGCCGAACCGCCGCCAAACTTTCTGGTCATCTTCACCGACGACCACGGATACGGGGACGTCAGCACCTATCACGCCTCGGATGTCCGCACGCCGAACATCGATCGGATTGCCGCCGAAGGGCTGCTGTTCACCAACATGCGGGCCAACTGTACCGTGTGCTCGCCATCGCGGGCAGCCTTGCTGACCGGACGTTATGCGGACCGAGTGGGCGTGCCGGGCGTCATTCGCACGCATCCCGAAAACTCTTGGGGGTACCTCGATCCCCGCGTGCCGACGCTCGCCGCCGAGCTGAAGAAGGCCGACTATCACACGGCCATCGTCGGCAAGTGGCACCTGGGACTCGAATCGCCGAATACGCCGAACGAACGGGGCTTCGATTTCTTTCACGGGTTCCTCGGCGACATGATGGACAGCTATACGGACCATCGGCGGCATGGAAACAACTACCTGCGCCGCAATGCGGAGACCATCGAGCCGCAGGGGCACGCGACGGATCTGTTTACCGCCTGGGCGGCCGACTACCTGCGGGATCGTGCGCAGCACAAGGACCAGCCGTTTTTCCTGTACCTGGCCTACAACGCACCGCACTTTCCCATCGAACCGCCGCTGGAATGGCTGGCGAAGGTCCGGCAGCGGGCGCCGCAGATGGACGACAAGCGAGCCAAGAACGTGGCCTTTGTCGAGCACCTTGATGACGGCATCGGCCGCGTACTTGACGTCCTTCGGGAAACGGGCCTCGAGCGCAACACGCTCGTCGTCTTTACCGCCGACAACGGCGGCTCGCTGCCGCACGCCCAGAACAACGATCCTTGGCGGGACGGCAAACAGAGCCATTACGACGGCGGCTTGCGCGTGCCCTTTATGGCCCGCTGGCCGGATCGCATCCAGGCAGGTGCGCGGAGCGATTACGCGGGGTTGGTGTTCGACCTGTTTCCGACCTTCCTGGAACTGGCTGGTGCGACCCCTGCCGCGGATCTGGACGCGGTGAGCCTCGTGCCCGTGTTCACCGGCGGCGCCATCACGGCGCCGCGCGACCTGTACTTCGTCCGCCGCGAAGGCGGCTTGGCTTACGGCGGCAAGAGCTATCAGGCGCTGATTCGCGGCGAATGGAAACTGCTGCAGAACGATCCCTATAGCCCGCTCGAATTGTACAACCTCAAGACCGACCCGCAGGAAACACAGAACCTGGCAGCCACGCACAGAAAGGTATTCCATGAACTCGCTACCGCGCTGCGCATCCACATTCAGCGCGGCGGGGCGACGCCGTGGCAGAAACCCACTGAACCACTTCCGACGCCACCCACGACGGGCAATCCGTGATGGTATTGGATGTGGCCGCCTCGCCCTTTCGGACGGTACTGATCGAGCGCTCACGGCCGCGCGATGCCAACTCGACTTTTTCAGCGAATTCGCTATCTTAATACAAAGTGCGATGGCAACCGGAGACGCTCACCTCGGAGAACTTTGGAGTCATGGGAACTCGTGAAACCTTTTGTCGCGTCGTCACCTGGGGCGCGGTGTTGCTGTTCACGGGACAAGCGGCGGCGCAATCCGCTGGGGACGAGTACCAGCAGGACATGTGGTCCAAACCGAGAGGCAAGGTGGAAAACGTCCAGGCGAAAGGCAAGATCCGGGGGATTCAAGGCGATGTTCTGCAAGTCGCCAACGAGGAAACAAAACAGCAGTGGCTGGTCAAAATGCCTCGCGAACCGGCGGGGATCCGGGTTTCCGGAACGGCTCGACCGACCTATCTTCAGCCCGGCATGATGGTCCGCTTCTCCGGCCAGTTCGACGCAAAAGGCAATTCGCAGGCCCCGATCGAGAAGTTGGAAGTGTTCACACCCAAGCCGGTCAAAGAAGGGATGTTGCCCGATCCGCAGCAGTTTGGGATCTTTCCCGAGGCGGCTTTCGGCGGTCAGGTGCTTGAGGGCGTTCCGGCCGCGGGACCGCCGAAGAGCGACGTCGCTTCGTTCGTCGTCAGCGGGCAATTGCGAGGCTTCCGCAAAGGCGAGTTGCTCGTCGCCGCCGGGGCGTCGCTGGTCCGTGCCCCGTTGGCCGAGCAAGCGGAGATCTCCGTGGACGTGCCGGATTATCGCTGGGTGCGCCCCGGCGACGAGGTGGAAGTTCACGGCTGGTCCTATCCCCACCTGGCAACGCATGTCGTGGCGACCCGGCTGACGATCCGTGCCGGCCAACCGTTCGGGATGGTGCCCGAAGAAAAACCCGTCAAATCCCCGGCGGCGACTGCGGCGGGAAAACCTGCCGGGCCGAGGACAAAAACGGAGGACGAGGAGTTTCCCTTCTGACGGAAATGCCTCGATAACACATCAGGCAGGATGAGGGTGGGCGAAAGTCCGCGATGTCGAGTTGTCCTCGGGACGCCGCTTGCGGTTAGCAGGGAACAGGAAAGGGGCGAACGTGGGCCGACGGGAAGTGTTCGAAATCCTGTTGGTGATGGCCGCGGCCGAAGACCTTGATGAAAAAAACAACCAGTGGCGATAAGATGCTATTGACCACGCATCCCAAACTGAAACCGATTCGCGAGAAAGTCGAAGCCGGCGAGCGATTGTCGTTCGAGGACGGCTTGCTGTTGTACGAACCGGACACGCCCTTGCAGGAGATCGGCCCATTGGCGAACCTGGTCCGCGAGCGGATCAACGGCGGGGTCGCGTTCTACAATATCAACACGCATTTGAACCCGACCAACGTCTGCGTCTACCGCTGCAACTTCTGCGCGTTTCGCGCCGATCTGCGCGATCCGAAGGGCTACGTGATGTCGGACGAGCAGATCCTGGCGCGGGGGCAGGAGGCGGTCGAACATGGCTGCACGGAAATGCACATCGTGGGGGGGCTGCACCACCAAAAGCCGTTCGATTGGTATCTGAACATCGTCCGCATCCTGCACCAGGCGCACCCCTCGCTGCACTTGAAAGCCTGGACGTCCGTGGAGATCAATTGGTTCGAGTTCCTCACCAAACGGACCGTGCAAGCCGTGCTCCAAGATCTGATCGACGCCGGCTTGGGCAGCTTGCCGGGCGGCGGCGCCGAGATCTTTCATCCCTCCGTGCGAGCGCAGATCTGCGAGCACAAGGCCGATGCGGACAAGTGGATCGAAGTGCATCGCACCGCGCATCAGTTGGGCCTGAAGACCAACTGTACGATGCTGTACGGGCATCTCGAACAGCCGTATCACCGCATCGACCATCTGGTTCGCTTGCGTCAGTTGCAGGACGAGACCGGGGGCTTCCAGACCTTTATTCCCTTGGCCTTCCATCCCGGCAACACCGGGCTGTCGCAGCTCCCGAAGCCTTCGTCGTTGATGGACTTGCGAACGATCGCCGTCAGCCGGCTGATGCTGGACAACGTACCGCACATCAAAGCCTATTGGATCATGCTGGGCGTCGGCACGGCGCAAGTCGCCCTGGCCTACGGCGCCGACGACATCGACGGCACGGTGCGTCACGAGTTGATTTATCACGATGCCGGAGCCACGACCCCGGAAGCCCTGTCCGTGGACGACATTCGCCGCTTGATCGCCGCCGCCGGCCGCCAACCGGTAGAACGCGATACGCTGTACCGCCGAGTCGTGCGCGACGCGTCGGTTCCCAGTCGTTGGAGCGTCGGCCAAGCCGCAATGGGCACCGCGGGCTGAAACCCAAAGAGGCTTGCCTTCCAGGTTACTCGACTTCCACGAAGACGCCCTCGCCCGACGGCAGTGTGAGATGATAGAATCCGTCGGCGTCGGGGAGCAGGATTGCACGCTGGCCGCGAGGCCAAGCGACGACCGTCGAGCCGGCGATCTTCAGCTTGACGTGCGCCGTCTTGATCGCTTCCAACTCGCTCATGTTGACGATCGTGAACGCGGTGGTGGAGCCGTCGTCTTTGGCAAAACAACCGATCAGCAGCGGGTCGTCGCACTGAATCTGCTGAATCGTCGGAAAGGTGCGGACGGGATTGCTGAATTTCAGGTATGGCGTATCGTCCATGCCGTGATGGGCCAGCGCGCCGATGTTCTTGTACCGGACGAACGCATCCGAGAGTTGGCGGATCTCCTTGAAGACCGTCGCGGCGTCGTACCAGGCGTTGGTTCGCTTTCCGTCGACCGTGATCAGCGACGGATATTCCGGCTTGTACCCCGCATATGTCCAGCAGAGTAGCCCCTTGCATCCGAATGACAGCATGCAGTACGACTGCCAACGGAACTCCGATTCCGTCGGAGTCCGTTTGCTGGGAACCCAAGCGAACGTTTGGATACAGCACCAGAAATCCTTGTCGTGCTCCCGGGCGGACGTTGCGATGATGTTGATCGATTCGCAATAGTCCTTGTACGTAACTCGCTTGCCCTCGACCCAGTTCAGCGGGTAGATGTCGGTGCAGATATACGGCGCGTCGAACTTCTCGCAAAACGCGTCGCAGTACTTCTTGTACAGCTCGGGGTCGGAATCATAGTATTCAATCGCAGCGGCGGAGGCCCCGTATTTCAACTGCGCCGCGTTGGCGTACATGGGAAGCAAGTTGATGTACGGCAGCTTGCCACCGGTTTCTTTGTAGTACGTATTGCAGATCTCGGCGAGCCTGTCGTACTGGTCCGTCCCCGGCTCGTCGGTAACGTAGGTTCCGGCGAAACACGGATGGTCGAAGTATTCCGCGGTCGCCACGGCGGGATCCTTGTACGCGCCGTCGCCCAGGATCAGTTCGACGCCGTACCTGTCGCAGTCCTTGAGCAACATTTCCCTGTGGCCGGAACCGGCCAGGGCGTCGTGGGCGATGATCCAGTCGAATCCGCCGGAACTGTACGTTTCGATAAAATCCTCTCCAATCGCCTCCTGACGCGGACTGACCCACGCTCCGATTCGAATCCGATCGCGGGTAAGGTACTCGTTCGTGTAGGGAGACTCGATGGCCGTTCCCAGCGCAGTTTGTATCGCCGTTTTCAGAACGACGGCGGCCTCGGCGCGGGTCGCCGGCTGGGCCTCGGTCTTCAGGTGAATGTCGTACTCGCTCAGCGATTCGAGCGCGTCGTTCCAGTCGGAGTCTGAAAGCGGATCGCGGGGACGGAACTTCCGGCCTTCCACTTCATCGAGCAAGCACCGTGCAACGACAAATTGAATCGCCAACTGGGTCTTCGCCGCCAGGCCGGCAATGTCGTCCAACGGAACGTCCGCATTCACCAAGCGGTATTTCCCCGGCTTCTTCGCGACGAAGTGGGTGAATCCGCGGCGATTCGTCTGGCAGACGGGAACCACGGACTCGTCGCCCATCCCGTCTTGGGGACGGAACCGGACGACGGTCGTTTCGGACGGATGGTCGATGGTCGTCGTCTGGAGCATGAAGTCGGCCCGATCGAACCCATCGGACAGACAGCCGCCGGGAACCAGAACCCGCTCCAACGGCGCGATGAAGTGCGTTGGCTCCGAATAGTCGGGGGCGTCCACCGCGGCATCGAGAAAACGCTGAGCCTCCGCTGCGGACGGGAAGAACCCGAGGCGAGAAACTTGATAGGTCGAATCCGTATCGCTCGGATTGGTCGGGTCGAACCGGAACGAAGTGATCGTTCCGGTCCAGTTCTTATGGTCGAATTTGCGCATGTCGACAATCGCGTTCCGCCAGGTATTGTCCCCGACGACGGAAAACGAACAGTAACTCCTGTCCGAAAGATCGGTCAACGTATCGGTCGTAAAGAACAGGCCGGCCTGCGCGATCGCCGTCTTGTATTTGTACCGAACGGCGAAGAACGGTCGCTCGTCGGCGGGGAATGCGTCGTCCGCGTCCAGCGGAACGGTCAGGGTAAGGTCGGTTCCGGTGGGAATCAACTTCGTCAACCCGACTTCGTAGTACAGCTGCCCTTGCCCGAGCGAAATCAACTTGGCGTCCGGTCCGTTGTTGAAAACCCAGGCCGGCTCGCGCGCGAACAGCGAGCCGACAGACACGATGATTGACAGAAATAGGAGGGACTGTTTCATGGGATAGCGCCGAGGCTTGGTGGACATGTTTTGGAAATAGTATAACACAGCTTTTATAGAGGATATCTCTCTCCCGTTAGTTACAGGGTAGCCGCCGTCTTCGCTGTACGCATCCAGGAGGTCGTGGTTAGGCCCTTGGGTCCGTTCCCGCCAGACCCAGGTCACGTGCAGCCGCCCCTGGGCGTCGTAGGTGTAGCCGTTGGGGTAGCTACAGCCAGACGGGCTGCTAGGAATGCCTCGTTTATATGGTCAAAATGGGAAAAAGATTCATGCTCAGGCAGGCTCCTCGTCAGCCCTCGTATCACCTGCGTCCCCGCATCATGCGGGCCAAATCGCGTTGGACATCCGCTTTTTTGATCGTCTCGCGTTTGTCATGCAATTGCTTGCCGCGGCACAGTCCTAGCAGGACTTTGGCCACACCGCGTTCGTTGAAGTACATTTTCAGCGGCACCAGCGTCAGCCCCTTTTCGTGAGCTTGGTTCGCAAATCGGTGCAGTTCCCGCCGATGCACCAGCATTTTTCGGGGCCGTTTCGGCTCGTGGTTCCAAATCGTCGCCTGGGGATATTCGGGAATATCGCAGCCAACCAGCCAAACCTCGCCCTCGCGGACTCGGCCATAAGCCTCGTCCAGGGAAATTCTCCCCGATCGCAGGCTCTTGACTTCGCTGCCGACCAGTGCCAGTCCGCATTCCAACGTATCCAACACCTCGAATTTGTGCTTGGCTTTACGATTTTCCGTAATTAGTCGAACTTCGGGCTTGTCGGCTCTCTTGGGGCTATTTTCCGTGTTTTTCTTGGCCATTTTGGGTCTTCCTGGGGCGTGAAACCGTTAGTTTAGCCGACATTTCAAGTCGTGGTATCGTCGAATATGACAATTTGCGGTTGCAAAACAATTCGCTAACGATACATTGTGTCCAACATTGCGTGTTTGTGTTGTAAGTAGGAAATCGCTGCAGCTGGTTTTTATCATCGGCTGTGGCACGATGGAGGGATGTTGTAGGAACGAGGTCGAGCTAGCGTATGGCTTGTTACGGCCGAGGGAAACACAGAGCCTATGACGATCACCAAAGAGCGGAAGCAAGAGTTGGTGCGGGACTTCAGACGCGACGATCGCGATTCTGGCTCGCCGGAAGTTCAGATTGCCATTCTCACCACGCGGGTCAATGCCCTGACCGAGCATTTGCGAATGCATAAGAAAGACTACTCGACGCGGCGTGGGCTGTTGGCGATGGTCAGTCGTCGACGACGACTGCTGGACTATCTGCGGCGAGTCGATGCGAAGCGCTACCTCGACATCATCGGACGGCTGGGCATCCGAAAGTAGCGTGCATGGGCGTCATGCGGCCGTCGTGAATCATCGCGGCGGTCTGTGGTGTGCCGTCGGGCAATCCCCGGACGGCGGTCTCTCGTGTTGATGGGGACGGATTTCTTTTTCCGGGCTCCCTTTCCCCTGCGCCGGCTCCGATCGATCACCCCTACCGCCTTCCATCGGGTGAACAAGAGCAGGGACCAGAAACAGTGAAAGTTCGTGTAGAAAAGCAAATCGGAGATTCTTCGCTCGTTTTCGAAACCGGAGAGCTCGCCAAGCAGGCCATCGGCGCGGTTGTCGCCTCTTATGGGGACACGACCGTGTTGAACGCGGTTACCAACGGGCCGGGTCGCGTTGGTTTGGATTTCTTTCCGCTGACGTGCGACTATCGGGAGCGAACGGCTGCCGCGGGCAAGTTTCCCGGCGGTTTTATCAAACGCGAAGGCCGTCCTTCGATGAAGGAGACCTTGACCTCGCGACTGATCGACCGGCCGATCCGCCCCTTGTTCCCGGAAGGGTTCCGCGACGAGGTGCAGTGTCAGGCCATCGTGTTCTCCAGCGATCGCCAGCATGACAGCGACGTCGTCGCGATGAATGGCATCGCCGCGGCGCTGTTCATATCGCCGATGCCGTTCAATGGGCCTGTGGCGACCGTTCGCGTGGGGCGGGTCGACGGCCAGTTCATTCCCTTCCCCGGGCGGGATCAACTGGATAACAGCGACTTGGACCTGATCGTGTCCGGCACCGAACAGGCCGTGACGATGATCGAAGGCTTTGCCCGCGAAATGCCGGAAGACGACATGGCGGCTGCGATCAGCTTTGCCCATGGCGTGATCTGCGAAATCTGTGCTCTGCAACGCGAGTTGTTCGAGAAGACCGGCGCGACGAAGGCGCCTTTCGAGGCACCACCGCCGGATGTGGTCTACGAGCTAGTGCGAGGAAAATACTACGACGAGTTCCGGGCGACCAAGCAAACCCAGGGCAAACAGGCGCGAAACGAAGCCGTGGCGGCCTTGAAGCAGCGCGCGATGTCCGAGGTCATTCCGGACCCGGCCGCCGAGGGCGCCATCGATCCGGCCGCGTTCAGTGCAGCGTGGCACGAGCTCGAATCCCGCGTCGTCCGCGACCTGATCCTGGCCGGAACGCGGGCCGACGGCCGCGACACCAAGACGCTCCGCCAGATTGACTGCCGCGTCGACGTGCTGCCGTGTACGCACGGTTCCGCGCTGTTCCAACGCGGCGAAACTCAGGCCATGATCACGGTGACGCTCGGCACGACCCGCGACGAGCAGCGGGTGGACGACTTGATCGAAGAGTATTCCAAAAAGTTCATGTTGGACTACAACTTCCCGTCGTTTTCCGTCGGCGAATGCCGGCCGATCCGCGGGCCCGGACGGCGGGAAATCGGGCATGGAGCCCTGGCCGAACGCAGCGTCAAGTCGGTGCTGCCGGATCCGGAAGAGTTTCCTTATACGATGCGCGTGATCGCCGACATCTTGGAATCCAATGGCTCGTCCTCGATGGCCTCCGTCTGCGGAGCAACGCTGGGCCTGATGGCCGCCGGCGTCCCGATTACCAATCCGGTGGCGGGAATCTCGATCGGCTTGGTCAAGGAATCCGACGAGAAATGGGTTCTGTTGACCGACATCACCGGGGATGAAGATCACTTCGGCGACATGGATTTCAAGATCGCCGGGACGCAAAACGGCATCACCGGCATCCAACTGGATCTCAAAATCGCCGGTATCAGCCAAGAGATCATCCGCGCGACGATGGTCCAATCCCGCGAGACGCGGATCGAAATCCTGCGCCGTATGCTGAGCGCCATTTCGCGCCCCCGCTCGGAACTGTCCCCCTTTGCTCCGCGGCTGATCCGTCTGAAGATCGACCCGGAAAAGATCGGGGCTTTGATCGGTCCGGGCGGCAAGAACATCCGCATGATCCAGGAGACCACGGGGACCATCATCGAGGTCGAGGACGACGGAACCGTCACGGTGGCCAGCAACGAAGCCGAAGCTTCGAAGGCGGCGGTGGCCCAGATCGAAGCCTGTACGGCGACCGTCCAGATCGGTCGCATTTACGACGGGCGGGTGATCAGCATCAAGGACTTCGGCGCCTTTGTCGAGATCCTGCCGGGCCGCGACGGTTTGTGCCACATCAGCGAACTGTCGGACGGCTTCGTCAGCCGCGTCTCGGACGTCTGCGCGGTCGGCGACGAAATGAAAGTCCTGGTGATCGACATCGACGATCATGATCGGGTCAAGCTGAGCCGGCGGCGAGCGATGGAAGAGTTGGGCCTGAAGGATGACCTGCCGCCCCGCGCCGCTCAGGAGGAGGGCGAAGGCCCCAGCTCGGATCGGGATCAAGACCGCGATCGCGGTGGAGACCGTGGCGGAGACCGTGGCGGAGATCGCGGCGGGCGATCGAGGCGATCCGGAGGCTCGCGGCCTCGGCGCTAGGGCCCTGTGGGGCACCCCTGTAACGACGTTAACCGCGCTGGAGTTCACGCTTCAGCGTGTCTTTTGCGGCGGGCATGGTTCGTCGCGCACGCGAAAGCGTGAACTCCAACGAGCCTTGACGCCGCGGATTTCCCAGAAAACTGCCCCTGTACAGGGTTGGGCCCTGTGGGGCACCTTGTTATTCGGGAACGGATCGGAATTCGTGCCGTGTTGCCGAAGGTGACCGTGGTCTTCGAAGTTGCGCATTTCTGTGCCGTCGCGTCCCCGCCGACCCCGCGTCGGTGGAAGCAGGTTTGGGAACCAAGCGAGGGCGGATCGAGAGCGCGGGCGCTCGTACGTTACCTAGTCTCCAAACCTGCTTCCACCGGCACGGGGCCGGATGGGGACGATGAAAATGCGCAACTTCGAATGCCACTCTTTGCGGCTGCGGGACCTCTTTCCCCCCTCTCGGATCTTCTCCGCCCGCCGCGTCAGCGCCGACGACCTCGCCGACGAAGAACGTGTTGCTCTGGCCATCCAGACAGTCCGCGAGGCCCGTTCGATCCGGTACACAACGCGTAGCTTCCCGTCGCCCATCGAGACAATCAAACACGCACTCAAAGCGCAGCCAACGGCTACTGGCTGATCGGCAATCAATCGCTCAATTCTAATCTCTCACGAGCCCCGATTACAATGCGCGGATGCCTGTTTTTCCTTCGTTTCGAGGGGCCGGTGGTGGCCTATCGCCGGGCAAGCGACTAAGCTAACTGTAGGATGCGGCAAGAGCTCCCCGCGGATGGGTAAGGGGGGGGAATTTGATCGGGGGCGCATGCCGTTTCGTAGCGGTAGTTCAAATGACCGCCTTCGCGAGCCAAGGGAGGATCGATCGAATGCACGTCCTGCGGCGGTTCTTCGCGTATGGGTTCGTCTGGTTGCTGCTCTGGTGGCTGCTGAGCAAAGGGCAGGCCGCTTCCTGGCTGGTGGGCGGTCCGACGGTGTTGGCGGCAGCTGGCATATCGGTGTGGCTGGCGCCGCCCTGGGGTTGGCGCTGGAAGCTTGGCGGCCTGGCGCGCTTCGTTTGGCACTTTGGATGCGCGTCGCTGGCGGGCGGAGCGGATGTGGCCTGGCGGGCGATCCATCCTGGCTTGCCGATCGATCCGCGGATGATGGAGTATGAATCCCGTCTGCCGGCGGGTACGGCGCGCGTCTTCTTTGCGAACGTCATCAGCTTGTGCCCGGGAACGGTCAGCGCGCATGTGCGAGGCAGCCTGCTGCGGATCCATGTGCTCGACGGCCAGCAGCCGGTTCGCGCTCGTCTTGCCGAACTGGAACGAGCGGTGGGGGCGTTGTTCGGCGCCGAATTGCCGCCGGAGGATCCGCGGGCTGGAGGTGCGTTATGACGTCCTGGCTGTTGGTTCTGGCGGTGGTCCTGTTGGCCAGCCTTCTGGCAGGAATGGTCCGAGTGGCAGTCGGCCCGACGGTAGCCGACCGGATGCTGGCCGCCCAGTTGATGGGGACCACGTCCGTGTGCGTCTTGCTACTGACCGCGCGTGCTTGGAACCGGCCGGAGCTGGTCGACGTGGCTTTGGTGTTCGGCCTGTTGGCGGCGGTGGCGGCGGTAGCATTCACCAGGTATGGCGGCGAGATCGGCGAGGAGGGCGAGCGATGACGGTGGTGGGGCTGCTGGCGTTGCTGTTGATTGCCGGTGGAGCCTGTTTCTTCGTGGCGGGCAGCGTGGGCATGTTGCGATTCCCGGATGCCTTCACACGTCTGCATGCCACGACCAAAGCGGACAACGTGGGCTTGGGGCTGGTAATCATGGGCCTGTTGCTGCAGGCCGATTCGTTTTTCGACGGAGCCAAGCTGGTCGTAGTCTGGCTGCTGGTGGCCCAATCGGGCGCCACAGCTTGCCATCTGATCGCCCGCGCCGCCCTGCAAACCGGCGCGCGGCCCTGGAGTCGAACATGAACATCGTGTTGTGGACGCTGGATGTGGTGCTATGTGGCAGTCTCGTGTGGCTGGCCATTCAGACGCTGGCCACGCCGGATCTGTTCAAAGCCAGCGTGATGTTCATCGTGTTCGGTCTGTTGCTGGCGTTGGTCTGGGCCCGTTTGGAGGCTCCCGATATCGCCTTGGCGGAAGCCGCGATCGGCGCGGGGCTGACCGGTGCCCTGCTGCTGACGGCCGTCGCATCGCTGACCAAGCCGCCGGAGAAGTGACGATGAAAGACAAGTTTCGCAATACGGCGGCACCGATCGCGGGGGCCTTGTTGACCGCAGCGATGGTCGGCGGACTGGCATACGCCGTCGGGACCCTGCCTTCCGAAACGTCGGGGCTGGCGGACGAAGTGGCGGCCCGACTCGACGGTGCCGGAGCGTTCAATCCCGTGACGGCGGTGCTGCTGAACTTCCGCAGCTACGACACGCTGCTGGAAATCACCGTCCTGTTATTGGCCGTGCTGGCCGCCCTGGCGCTGGTCGGCGGATGGCAGGGCGGGGTGAAGCGTGCGAGCGAGTCGCAGAACCCCGTGCTGCGCGGGTTCGTACGCGTCCTGACGCCGCTGATGATGCTGGTCTCCGGCTATCTGTTGTGGGCCGGCGGCCACGCGCCGGGCGGTGCGTTTCAAGCGGGCGCCATTCTGGCCTCGGCGGGCGTGCTGCTGTTCCTGGCCGGCGTGGATTGGACTCGGCGCCTGCCGCGGTGGGCCGAACGCGGTCTGCTGAGCCTGGGACTGGCGACGTTCCTGGCGGTCGGTCTGGGAGTGATGCCCCGTCAGGGCAAGTTCTTGGAGTATCCGCCGGAAGTGGCAAAGTGGTTGATCCTGGTTATCGAAGCGCCCTGCGGACTGTCCATCGCCGCCGCCTTGATTGCGCTGTCGGTCGGCGGCCGCATGCGGACTCGCCGGACACTGGCCGAGGAGCGAATCCGATGACGACCAGCACGCTGTACGCAATCTGCGGCACGGTCCTGTTCGGCATCGGCTTTCAGGGGGCCGTGTTTTGCCGGCACTTGCTGCGCAAGGTGATGGCGCTGAATCTGATGGGTTCGGGAGTGTTCCTGGTGCTGATCGCCCTGGCCGCACGCACGCCGTCCGGCCCGCCCGACCCGGTGCCGCACGCCATGGTGTTGACCGGCATCGTGGTCGCCGTCAGTGCCACGGCCCTGACGCTGGCCCTGGTTCGGCGTCTGCATCGCGAGACCGGCTTGACCGAACTCCCCGAACGGATCGAGGAGTAGCACGATGGCGACGAGTGCCGAATTGGCGATGATTGGACTGGTGGTGGTGCCGCTGGCTGCGGCGATCGCCGTGTTCATGGCAGCCGGACGATCCGCTGCCGCTTGGGGCGTGGTCGCCGCCGCCGTCCAGTTCGGGCTGGTCGTCTGGCTGACACGGTCGATCCTGGTGCTGGGCCCGCTGCGATACCGGATGGGTGGCTGGGAAGCGCCGCTGGGGATTCCGCTGTACGCCGACGGCGTCACCGCGCTGATGCTGATCATGACCGCCGTGGTCGGCAGCGCGACGACGATCTACGCGATCGGCTATTTCTCCGCCGCGAAACATGGCCACGCGGATTCTTCCAACCAACAGGCGGAGCAAGCTTTCTGGCCGCTGTGGCTGGTGCTCTGGTCCGCGTTGAATGCCTTGTTCCTGTCGGGCGACATCTTCAACCTGTATGTAACGCTGGAACTGCTCACGCTCAGCGCGGTGGCCCTGATCGGCCTGGCGGGACGTGCGCGGGCGTTGGTGGCTGCCATGCGATATCTGATAGCGGCCCTGGTGGGCTCGCTGTTCTACCTATTGGGCGTGGCGTTGATGTACAGTGCCTACGGAACGGTCAGCTGGGAACTGCTGGGCGAGCAGGTCCGACCGGACGCGGTCACCTTGTGGGCGGCGGCCCTGATGATCGTCGGCCTGCTGTTGAAGACGGCCCTGTTCCCGCTGCACTTCTGGCTGCCGGATGCCCATGCCAACGCGCCGGCGCCGGTCAGCGGGCTGCTGTCCGGCTTGGTTCTGAAAGCTTCCTTCTTCATCATCTTGCGGCTGTGGTTCTTCGTTTTCGCGCCTGTGATGGCTTCCCAGGCCGGCCCGTTGCTGAGTGGTCTCGGGGCGGCGGCCATCGTGTGGGGATCGCTCCAGGCAGTCCGTCAGCAGCGGGTCAAGCGGATGATCGCCTATTCGACGGTCGCTCAAATCGGCTACCTGTTCTTGGTGTTTGGGCTGGCCGACGGCGAGTCGGCGATGGCGGCCTGGCGGGGAGCGGCCTACTTTGCCTTTGCCCACGCCTGTGCGAAAACCGCGGCCTTTATGGTGGCCGGCTCGCTGATGCATGCTGCCGCCAGCGACGACTTGGATCGCTGGGAAGGGATTGGCCGTCGCGAGCCGATGCTGATGTTCGCCTTTGGACTGGCCGGTGTCAGCCTGATGGGATTGCCGCCCAGCGGCGGATTCATCGCCAAGTGGCTGCTGCTGAACGCGGCCGTCAGCGGCGGCCATTGGGGGTTGGCTGTCGTCATGCTTGTGGGCGGGCTGTTGACGGCGGTGTACGTGTTTCGCGTCGTGGCCATCTCGCTGTCGGCATCCGCCCCACAGCCGGCGACGGTCCCGGTTCCGCGCGTGATGCGCTGGCCGCCGTTGGCGCTGGCAGTGGTCGTGGTCGTCTGCGGGATCGTCACCACGGAACCCCTCCGGTTGCTCGAGGTCGGTTCACCGTTCTCCCCCGTTGCGGAGGCCGAGCCATGAACTTTGACCATGGGCTGCCGGTGCTGGTGGTGGCCAGTTCCTTGGTGCCCGGCTGTTTCATCTTCCTGCTGGGCGAAGACCAGAAGACCATTCGCACGGTACTCAATCTGACCGGGGCAGTGCTCAAGGTTGTCTTGGTGGCCGTGATGCTGTGGGGCGTTTCCCGCGACCATCGCTACGAGGTGCGATACGGACTGGTCGAGGGCATCGACTTTGCTCTGCATGCCGACGCCCTCTCGCTGCTGTTTGTCACCCTCTCCGCCGTGCTTTGGCTGTTGACCACCATCTACGCCATCGGCTATCTGGAGGGCGCGCCTCACCGACGGCGATTCTTCGGTTTTTTCAGCCTGTGCGTCAGCGCCACCACCGGCATCGCTTTGGCGGCCAACCTGCTGACGCTGCTGATCTTTTACGAGATGTTGACGTTGACCACATATCCGTTGGTGATTCATCGCGGTACGGGCAAGTCGCTGCGTGCCGGGCGGTTGTACTTGCTGTACGCGTTGTCGGGCGGCGCGGCCCTGCTGCTGGCCGTGGTTTGGTTGCAGTCGCTGGTCGGTCCGATCGAGTTTTCCGAAGGCGGGATCTTCGGCCAGGTCGACGCCGGACTCCACGGCCGTCTGCGGATCATCTTTGTGCTGATAATCGCCGGCTTTGGGGTCAAAGCGGCCTTGGTGCCGCTGCACGGTTGGTTGCCCGAGGCGATGGTGGCGCCCGCGCCCGTCAGTGCCCTGCTGCACGCCGTGGCGGTGGTCAAAGCGGGGGCTTTCGGGATTGTGCGCGTGGTGTACGACGTGTACGGCGTGGAGTTTTGTGCCGTGTTAGGAGTGGCCACGCCGCTGGCCATCGCCGCTTCGCTGACGATCCTGTACGGGTCGGTGCGCGCAATGTATCAGGATGATCTCAAGCGGCGGTTGGCGTACTCGACGATCAGTCACGTCTCCTACATCGTGCTGGGCGCTGCGGTTACGGGGCCGCTGGCAACCACCGGAGGGATTGTCCATTTGGTGCATCAGGGCGTGATGAAGATCACGCTCTTTTTCGCCGCGGGAAACCTGGCGGAAACCGTGGGAGTAAAGAAGATCGCCGACATGCGAGGAATCGCTCGCCGCATGCCTTGGACCATGGCGGCCTTTACCATCGCGGCCCTAGGCATGATCGGCATGCCGCCCACGGCAGGGTTCATCAGCAAATGGTACTTGGCGCTCGGTGCCGCTCAAGCGGAGCAATGGTGGGTGATCGGGGTGCTGGTGGCCAGCAGCGTGCTGAACGCGATCTACTTCTTGCCGATCGTGTATGCGGCCTGGTTTCAGTCGCCGCCGGAAGCCTGGCCCGCCGAGCATCCGCGGGGGCGATTCGAGACGTCGCTCAGCCTGCTGATCCCGCCGCTGGTGACCGCGAGCTTGACCTTGCTGATGGGGTTGCTGGCCGGACTGCCGATCAGCGCCTTGGACTGGGCCAAGCTGATTGTGTTACGGGAGTACCAACCGTGAAAGACCTGCTGCTGTGGTCGATGCTTGCCGTGCCGCTGGTCCTGGCGGTGCTGCAGAATGCGGGGTACGGTCGGCGGATCGTCGACTGGCTGACGCCGTGGGCCGCGCTGCCGGGACTGCTGCTGGTATTCGGCGAGACGTTCACGCGGGATGTGCCCTGGCTGCTGCTGGGGACGCGGCTGGGCGTGGATCCGGTGGGACGTGTGTTCCTGGGACTGACGGCCGGGTTGTGGCTGGCCGCGGGCCTGTTCGCCCGCGGCTACATGGCCCACGATCCGAAGCGGGGGCGGTTCCAGGTGTTCTTCCTGCTGACGATGGCGGGCAACTTGGGTGCCACGGTCGCGCAGGACGTCGTCAGTTTCTTGACGTGCTTTACGCTCATGAGCCTGGCGGCCTACGGTTTGATCGTGCATGACCGCCAGCCGGCCAGTCTTCGCGCGGGCCGCGTTTACATGGTCATGACCATTGCGGGCGAAATGCTGTTGTTCGTGGGGCTGGTCCTGCTGGCCCAGCCGGCTCGTTCGCTGGACTTCGACGAGCTGGCGGTGCGGTTGGCCGAATCGCCGCGGCAGAGCGTGATCGTCGGATTGTTGTTGGCCGGGTTCGGCATCAAACTGGGCCTGATGCCGCTGCACATCTGGCTCCCCTTGGCGCACCCAGCGGCCCCGACTCCGGCCAGCGCGGTGCTCAGCGGTGCCATCATCAAGACGGGCCTGTTGGGCTTGTTGCGGACGCTGCCGTGGGGAACCGTCGCGTTGCCCGGCTGGGGCACGGTTTGCCTGCTGGCGGGAATTACGACCAGCCTGCTGGCCGCGCTGATCGGAATCACCCAGCGCAATCCGAAAACCGTCTTGGCCTATTCCAGCATCAGCCAGATGGGACTGGTTGCCCTGATCCTGGGCGCGGCCTTGGCAACGCCCACCGCCTGGCCCACGATCGCGCCGGCGCTGCTCCTGTGGGCCGTGCATCATGCGATGGCGAAAGCCTCGTTGTTTTTGGGCGTGGGCGTTGCCAGTGCGAAAACGACCTCGGCGTGGACGCACTACGCGGTGGTGGCGGGATTGCTGCTGGCCGCCCTGGCGTTAGCCGGACTGCCCATGACGACGGGCTTTGTCGCCAAGGCGGCCCTGAAGCACTCGGCGGCAGCGGTCGAGGGATGGGCGGCGGGCGTGGTGTGGCTCCTGCCGTTGACCAGCGTGACCACCACCTTGCTGGTTTCGCGATTCCTGTGGCTCGTCTGGCCCAGTCGTCGGCAAGGGCATGGCGCGCTGACCGCCGGAATGATGATTCCCTGGAGCATGCTCTCGGCGGGCGTCTTTGCCGGTTTCGTCGTCCTGCGTTGGCAAGGCTTGACCAACGCTGCTTGGGTGTCGCTCGATCCGGCAACGCTGTGGTCGGCGGTTTGGCCCATGTTGATTGCCGGGGGCATCGTACTGCTGGTCGTGGTCCGCCCCAAGCTGCCGCCCGCCGTCGCGGGGATCCGCGTCCCCGAGGGAGATATCGTGGTCGGCGTCGCTGCCGCCGCGCGCTGGGGACATCGCGAGTGGAACCAGATCGCCGCGGTCCATTTGCCTCAGTGGTTTGGGAGCCTGCAGCGGATGCTGAGCGAGACGCTCGCCCCAGCCATGATGCGGCGGTTGGACCGTCTGGCCCGTGTCCTGGAAAACGACATCTCCGCCGGCCTCTTGATCGCCCTGCTGGCCGTGGCGCTGTTCGTCGTGTCGCTGGGCCGGTAGAATCCGCGAGTTCGTCGACGCGAGCCAAGACGATTCACGAGCACAGAGGGCCTGCCACGAGTCCGACGCCCGACGCCGCAAGTCGTTTCGATTTCGGCGATAGGAAACACCCCCGAACCGAGACCGTTCCGTCGCGGTGAATTCTCAAGGAAGCCGCCAATTGCGGCAGTGATCGGCGAAACGCGCATCCAAATCGGGCAGGCGATAACGGAGTCGGCGACTCAGCAGTCCGGGTGGCGTGAGGGCTTGCAGATCGGCCAGGAACCGCTGCAGTTCTTCGCGGGCTTCGGGGGGACCGTGGAGCATGAAGTGGACCCAGGCCCAGGCCTGACGATACCGGCTGATGGTCATCTGGCTGACCTCGCGAATCTGTTCCAGGTCTTCGAGGCGAGGCGTCTGGCCAAAGTACGCACTCCAGCGAACGTACTTCTGGTGCGGATTGCCGGATGCCCGCTGGGCGGCGGCGACCTCGAAGTACTCCGCCAAGCCTTCGTCCAGCCACAACGGCGTGACCGGCAGGGCGGCGTTCAGTAGGGCGTGCGTACACTCGTGACGCAGGTCCACCTCGAATTCGTCGCCCAGGCAGGCAAAGACCATACCCAGCCCGCGTTCTTTGATGAACAGCGCTTTGCGCGACGGCGCCTCCGGAAAATACCGTCGGACGTAAGCATGGTACGTGCTCTTGTGGCTGAACAAAAACACGTGAATCCAGTCCCGCGACGGCTGTAATCCCAGCAACTGGATTACGTCCTGTTCCAGCGTGGGCAGCGTGTCCAGCAGCGGTTTGTACGCCGCCAGGGAAACGTCCGCGTAGCACAGGAACTGGCCCGCCTGGTACTCGTCGGGCCAACGAGCGGCCTGGGCGAGTGCCGGGGCGGAAAACACCGACGATAGCACCGTACCGGCCAGCAGCGTGACCATCGCTCGACGAGGCATTACTTCGTGGACGCGCGGCGATTCCCGGCCGCTGTTGCGCGGATCATGATGCGGATCACGGTGCGGATCACGGCGTTTCTGCACCGCCCAGCCGGTCGGAAGGTTGTAAGAAAACGCCATATCGCATCTTCCTGCCAGTTCCGACAAGGAGCCGGCGCCGGCGGCGGGGCGTGAAACGAGCCGTTTTTCTGCCTGTCACGAGCCGTCTTTGCCGCGTCGCCTTACGCCGCGCGGCGGCGTTTGAACAGACTGGCCAGTAAGCCGCGCGGCTTGGCCTTGTACCGCAGCACGGCGACATCGCCGCCCTCGGCCACCGCTGCCGGATTGCGGCAGCACAGATCCACTGCGACCTCTTCGCCCACCAACTGTTTCGCCCGCTCGAAAGCATGCTTCATCAACGGCCGACGCGCGTTGTGGCCGTGCGCGTCGGTCGCCAGGAAGTGGACGAGTCCCTGTTCCAGCATCGACTCGGCCAACTGCTGCGAAAGCGGCCCGAACGTTCCCAGCAGACTGCCGCAAGTGACTTGCATCAGGCAACCGCTATCGACCAGCGGCGCCAGCAGGTGTGACTGCTTGAGCAAGCCTTGATTACGTTCCGGATGCGACAGAATTCCCACCATTCCCACACGCCGCAGGCCTGCCAAGACTTCTTCCAGCGGAAAATACAGCTCGTGCGGCAATTCGAGCAGCACGTGCTTGCGGCGGTCTGCTAGCGTCAGCACCTCGCCGCTGCACAACTTCTCGATCATCCCCGGCTCGATCCGCACATCGGCGCCCGGCAGGACGCGCAGCGCGACCCCATGATTGTCCAGAAACTGTTGGAGTTCGCTCGTTCGAGCCCGGATCGCCTGGCCGCCGTTGTGCGCGAAATTCCCCAGTTGATGAGGCGTCACAACGATCGTCTGGATGCCGTCCGAGGCCGCCATCGCCGCCATCAGCAGCGATTGCTCCCACGATTGGGCCCCGTCGTCGATGCTGGGAACCAAATGGCAATGAATGTCTACAAACGCTTCACAGCTCGTCATTACGCTTCTCGCCTCCTGCATTAGCCCGCCCATCGAGGACGAAGCGGGGGCGAGTATAGCGAGTCTCGGAACCCGGTCAAGAGAAATCTCGCCGCGTCTACCATGCCGATGCCTCGACTTGCCGCGAGCATTTGCTGCCAAGACTGGCACGGACTGCATTTCGCAACATCATGATTTCGCAACATCACGATCGAGGCCCGACGTGGCGGCAGCTATCTTGCCCAGTCTACCATTTTAGACAGGCGGGCAACCTGTGCGACTTGGCTGCGAATAATCCGGGCTAGGCATCTGGTCAGGACGCTCCCCAAGGGCGTATATTCTTGGTTCAAGGTGTTCCGGCCGTTGGGGATCGGAGGCCTCCTTGGTGAATGGCATTTTTCTCGTCGGGGGCGAGAAGCCGACTTTACCATCAGGTGAGACGCAATGACTGATTCGCGCGATATCGTCATTACCGGCCTTGGGGTGGTCAGCCCCATCGGAATTGGCAAACAGGCATACTGGAAATCGATGCTGGAAGGGCGCAGCGGCATCGGGCCGTTGGCCGTCGCCCAGGGATCGGCTTTGCCGGTCAAGTTCGGCGGGGAAATCAAGGACTTTGATGGCAAGCAGTTCGTCAAGCCTCGCAAAAGCTTGAAAGTCATGTGCCGCGAGATCCAGATTGGCTACTCGGCCGCCGCCATGACTTTGCAGGATGCGGGATTGAGTTCTGGGAGCGTCGATCCGGACCGCTTCGGCGTGGTGCTGGGCAGCGAGATGTTCTACTGCGACTTGGATGAACTGGCGGATGCCTATCGCAAATGCGTGGTCGACGGCCAGCTGCGCCCGGACTTGTGGGGCGCCGGCGCGATGAGCGACATGTACCCGTTGTGGATGCTAAAATATCTCCCCAACATGGTTGCTTGCCACATCGCCATCACCGAAGACGCCCGGGGGCCGAACAACACGATCACGTTGGACGAGGTATCCAGTTTGTTGGCGGTGATCGAGAGCGTGTGCTATATCCAGCGCGGCGCGGCGGACGTGATGATCGCCGGCGGCCAGGGATCGCGGGTCAACTTGACGCGCATCATGTACCGCGGCGACACCTACTGGTCGCATCGCAACGACGAACCGCAACGGGCTTGTCGTCCTTTCGACGCCCAGCGGGACGGGACGGTGATCGGCGAAGGCGCGGGGGCGTTCATCTTGGAGAGTCGCCAGCATGCCGAAACGCGGGGCGCCAACATCCTGGCCCGCGTGTTGGGCTTTGGACGCAGCTTCGAACAAATGTCCGGCCAACATACGGCTGGTCCCGAGGGATTCCGCCGCGCCATCGAAGGGGCCCTCGCCAGCGCGGGCATCGGCCCCGACGATATTGGCCACGTCAACGCTCACGGTTCCGGGACGATTGCCGGGGACCGCTTCGAAGCGGAAGCGATCCGCCGCTGCCTGGGCGATGTTCCGGTCACCGCACCCAAGAGCTATTTCGGCTGCCTTGGCGCCGGGACGGGCGCCGTCGAGATGGCCGCCAGCGTGCTGGCGATTGCTACCGGCACGGTTCCCGCGACGCTGAATTACGAATTCCCAGACCCCGCTTGTCCCGTCAACGTTGTCCACGGCGCACCATTACGATGCGACAAACGCACCGCCTTGGTACTGAACCAATCCGAAACCGGCCAAACCGCCGCCGTCATCCTGGGGCCGCCTGACTAGCACCGCGAACCCGCAGCGTAACACGGGGAGCGCCTTGTGGAGGCACTGGCCCGTCACCAGGACCAATCCGAGACAATTCTGAATCTCTTGAAGCGTCTGTACACGGGGAAAGAACCCATCGAAGTCATGAATCGTAAGACCGGACGGTCTTCCAACGGCATTCTTTTTGACATCATCAACAGCCTGTCCAACCGCAGGCAAGTTTTGAACAATGAGATTGCCATTCCGTCCCCCGTCCCCATTCCCTTCAATCGGCGGCGGCCAAACGGCTTGCCATCAGGACCGACCCGATCCGCCGCTCGGTTGCAATCGATGGTTCTGGCGTGTCCTGGGTATCGTGCTCGTGCTCAGCGAAGCGGTGCACGTAATCGTAATCGATGTCAGCATCATACGCTGCGCTGGACTCAGCGACGCCATCGAATTTCATCGCCATCCGAGTCAGCATTGCGACCATCCGATGCAACATCGCTTTCCTCGCAGCATCATCCTGGACCTTAATGCCTTTTGTCGTCACCAATACGTCCTGGATCGCGGCACACTCCAGGGCAGAACCGCGTGCGATGTCGAGAAATCGAGCACGATCTTTGAGGCGGCGTTTTCCGTTGCCCTCGGCGATGTTTCATGGGATCGATTGTGCAGCACGAAGCCATTGATCGCGCGCGTGACGATGTAGCCCCTCAAGGGCGCGTGAGACGCTTCGAAGGAGCGAGCAACATAATCGTTGGAGAGACGGTAAACGTCAAGTCGTTCGTGGTCGAAAGTTTGCACGGTCATCAGTCTTAGTTCCGATTACAATTACGAGCACGATTACGAGCACGATTACGAGCACGAGCACGAGCACGAGCACGAGCACGAGCACGAGGGGGCATCGCCAGACTTGTAATTATCCCGCCGGGTTGTCCTCGCTCCGGCGGTGTTCTCTGGCCGGATTGTTTGATAATACCCGACAGCGTCTATCGAGACGATCCTGCACCGTGGCCAAAAGCCGCCGTCGTTGGCCAAAGAACACGGCTGGCGTGTCGGATTGGCCACGGTCGCGAAAGACGGCAATCGTGTTCACTGGCCGGCTCCGTCCACAGAACACGGGACAGGCATGGGGCGTGCCGATCCCGATGGCGATCAGAAGTCACTGGGTGATCCGGTCAGATCTGCCTCCTGAGTTCGCTGACGGTGGGGCCCCTTCATAGGGCCTGGCAACTTGGGCTGCTGCCTGGTACCCTAGCTGATGCATCGCGGGCCGTACCGCGACAATCCATTCGAGCGGCAGGCCGTTTGGGGCAGAAGGGCAGAACAGGCAAGGGGTGCTGGAAACGCCTGCGGAAGGAAGATGAACGAGATGTCGGAAACGAAATCCACCTACTTCGACCAAGCTGCTACGACCTGGGACGACAATCCGATCAGGGTAGCCCTAATGAAAGCCGTGGCGGGAGCCATTATCCGCCAAGCCCAGCCTACGTCCAGAATGGCGATGCTTGATTACGGATGCGGCACTGGCCTGATCAGCTTCTTCCTGGCTCCGCACGTCGGCACCGCGATGGCCGCCGACAGCTCCGAGGGGATGCTGACGGTCTTGCGGCAGAAGATCGAGCAGAACGGTGTGAAGACGATTCGGCCCGTTCGCCTGGATCTGGAATGCGATCCTTTGCCCGAGGACCGTTACGATTTGATTGTGACGAACATGGTTATGCACCACGTCTCTGACACGCTGGGGATGTTGCAGAAGTTCCACGCCCTGCTCCGTCCTGACGGGGTGCTGTGCATTTCGGATCTCGACACTGAGCCAGGTGTGTTCCACGATGCCGAAGCTGCCACGACCGTACATCATCACGGCTTCGACCGGCAGGAATTCAAGGGGCTGATGCTCCAAGTTGGCTTCTGCGACCTTGGCGACAGTACCGTCCACACGATTCGCAAGCCGGTCGCAAGTGGCGGCGAACGGGACTTCCCGGTGTTTCTGATTTCAGGCAGGCGGTTACGTTCTGGCATCGGTCGGTCATCGCCGAAGCCCTGTTCGTGCCATACCTGGCCTGGGTTACGTTTGCCAGCATCCTGAACTTCCCCATTTGGCGGCTGAATGTGTAGCGTATGACAGAGGCAGTTCGGAAACACTTCGAGGTCAGATCGGCCCGGAACGCCGAGTTCTTCCGGTCGGATCGCCCGTGGGCGGCGATCTCGATCAGCTCCGGTCACGAGCACCCGGTCTTGAGCGAGGCCAACCGGGTGGGCCTGTTGCGGCTCGTGTTCGACGACATCACGCAACCGGACACGCCCCGCTCGTTCACGCCCGCACTGGCAGCCGAAATCCTGGACTTTGTGGCGAGCGTCTGGGACCAGGCCGAAGCGTTCCTGATCCACTGCGACGTCGGCCTGTCGCGATCGCCGAGCGTCGCGGCGGCCTTGTCCCGCATCTACTATGGTGACGATGGGCCGTGGTTCGAGTTGGAATTCCCGAACCGCCTGGTCTACGACGTGCTCGTCGAAACGCACTACCGGAAGCAGACCGTGGGTTGAAACCCACGGCTACGGTCACGGGGTCGCTACGCGACTGGTCTGCTCGTTGCCGATGGCCGCTACGGCTGGACGATCTCGTAAGGAATCGGCGGCAGTGTGAACGAAGTCCCGCTTTTGGTGTTCGCCCCGGGCTTCGTCTTGGGCTTCGCCTGGCTGGTTGGCGCTGCCGGTTTCCGGCCCTCGGCCACGAGGACCAGGTTCCCCTTCTGGCCCGGCTGAACCTTGGCGGCGTCACTCTGGAATACGACCTCGATGTCGCCCGCGGAACGCGCCACGTTCTTGATACGGATTCCCTCCGGCGGATCGTTCAGCACCAGCGCAAGCCGCTGCAACGGCGTATTGGGAGGGATGCCCAGACGCACGCGGCCCGTTCCCCCGGCGGCAATGCGTGTGGGCCCCGCGTCCAAGATCTGCACCCGGCCTCGGACAACGTCGCGTCCGGTCACGGCCACTCGCAACTCTTGCGCAGGTACCAGATGCCGGTAGGCGAACGCCTGCATCATGTCTTGCGACGGCACGACCGGGCGAGTGACATCGCGGCCGTCAATCGTCGCGCGGCCTTCCAAAGTCAAGCCGAACGGTTCCGGGGAAGGCGACATCGGCGCCGAGAGCGTGAGCTGGACTTCATCTTGACCCGCCGGGAGAACATTCCCGCCGAGGGAAAATCCGGCCGGCGGATCTCGCAGCGTCAAGCGGATCTCGCCCGCGAACCCGTCTTTGCGCAAGGCATAGACGGTCAACGGAACGGACGATCCGGTGCGGGCATAGACACTGGCCGGCACCACGCGCAATTCGAAATCGGGCCGCGGCGGAGTGATCCGCAAACGGTAGCCGTACTCCGGGCCGCCCTGATGCTGCATATCGGTCAGGTGCAGATAGTATTTGCCGTCGGCGGGCAAGGCGACGCGCAGCCAGGAGTCGGCGTGATGCGTGGTCAGCCCCGCGCCCTTGTCTTCGTAATCGTCGTTCATCGCCAACTGTTGGCCCGCCGCGTCGGTCAGCTTGAGCACCGAGTCGAGCGGCGAGTTCAACCGGCGAGCATGCACCTCCGCGACGATCTCGTCGCCGGCGCGGCCGTCAAAGCAGAACCCGTCGCTGTCACCCGGCTGACCAATCCGCCCGTTGACGATGACGGGCAAGGTGACCCGCTGGGCCTGAGCGGGCTGGTCGTTCGGCTCTTGCTCCAAGCATTCCGGCAACGTGTCCACGGCAAAAGGCACACGGCCGGACAACCATTCCTGGCCGCGCACGGCCAGCGGGCAGACCCCCGGCACCTGATCTTGGTTGTCCACGGTCAAGCGAGTCGTCGGCAGATTCCAGCCCGTCAGTTCGACGGCGATTCGAGCATCGGCTGGACCGCCCAGCGGGAACACGCTGGTCACAAACGGCAGTTCGCCGATGGCGATGCGATAGACGAAATCTTCGCGGCCGCGGTAGATGGCGTCTTTGATTTCGACGATGTACTGGCCGTCGGCGGGGATCCGATAATACAGCACGGGATCGGGGTGGAAGTGAAAATCGTCTTCGTATGCCAGTTCCTTGCCCTGGTCATCGTACACCGCCAGCGTGGCCTGAAACCATCCCGGCACGGCGTCGGCGATGTACGGCATCAGCTCGCGTGCGCTGGCTACGACCACCAAGGGCTGGCCCTGACGCGCGGAAAACCGATACCGATCGACCTTGCCGGGCATGATCTGGCCGTTGATGACGGCCGGCAACTGGACGGTCATCGCGGGCTCCGAGGTGCGGCTCTTGGGCGCCACGGCCGTCTTGGCGACGGCGCTCTTCTGCTCCGAGATGTTCTTGGCGGCGGGGGCCGAGAATTCGGGCAACTGACCGACGTAGAACACCAGCGGGTTGGACAGCGCGGTCGGCGTGGCGATCCGCAGTTCGCGACGGCCCGGTTTCGCATCGGGGGCCACCGTCACGCGGAGGATGGCCAGTTCGCCGATAGCCTGATTGGCGGGTCGGCGCACGGCGGAACTGATCCTCTTTCGGGTCTCGAGCAAGAGCGTCTCGTCGGCGTCTGTCCAGGTCGCGCCGGCGTATTTCTTCTTCAGTTCTTCCAGCTCCTTGTCCTGCGCCGCATCGTCGGTCTTGACCGACTTGGCGCTTTGAAAGCTGCGGAATTGCTCCAAGGCTCGAAAGTCCTTGCGGACCACCGCGCGGCGGGCGAGCAATTCGTCCACTTTGATCCGCAGTTCGTTGAGCTCCTTGCCGGAGATCGGCTGGACGAGTTCGACGATCGCGGCCTGGACACCGCCCCCCGACACATCCACCGCGTTGGCGCCGGTCAGGAACTGGCCGCCCACGACCGCTTCGAACGCGGCGCCCTGCTGGCCGCCCGCGGGATAGACGTAACCGATACTCAGACTGCGCTGTTGCGCGACAGCCGGGAAGGCGACCGCCGCCCAAACCGCCAGCCCCAGGACCGCATACCATCGGGAAGGAACCATACCTCGCTCCTGTCGTTTTGAACTCACATGATTTCCGTCAAGCGTCCGCCCGATTTTGCGCCCTCGGCGGCGGTGGGGAGAACGGTGGCCAGCTGACCTTGGGGATGGGGCAGGGTGCCCGAGGTGTCGATGCCCAGCAACTCGTACATGCTGCCGATCAGGTCCACCGGATACACGGGCCGGTCCTGGACCTCTTCGCCCTTGTCGGTGGACGAGCCGACGACGCGCCCGCCCTGGAATCCGCCGCCGGCCACCAGCACGGAAAACACCTTGCCATAGTGGTTGCGCCCGCCGTTCCAAGGCGCCTCCCACTGGACCCGCGGCGACCTGCCGAATTCGCCACAACACCACACGATGGTGCTGTCGAGCAGGCCGTGCTGCGACAGATCCTGCAGCAGGGTTGCCAGGCCCTTGTCCAGTTCCGGCAGCTTTCGCTGCATGGCCTGGAAATGACTCTTGTGCGTGTCCCAGCCGCTGTAGTTGATCGTGATGTAGGGCACTCCCTTTTCGACCAGCCGCCGCGCCAGCAAACAAGCTTGTCCAAACGTGGTCCGCCCGTAGCGGCCGCGCAGATCGTCGTTCTCCTGGGCCAAATCGAACACCTTGCCGGCGTCGCCCAGGATCAAGTCATACGCCTGTTGGTCGCACTGGTTCAAGGCGGCCAACTGGGGATCGTTGGGCATCGCGTGTTCCAGCGAGTTCAGTTTCTTTAGGAAATCGCGCCGGTCCCGTTGCCGTTGCTCGGTGATGCCTTGAGCCACCACGCCTTCGACGACGAACGGAGTCCGACCGGGGTCGCCGCCCGTGGCAAACGGTTTGTAGCGGCCGCCCAAAAAGCCGGCCTCGGAGAACCGGCCCTGCGGTTGAGTCACCACGATGTAGGGAGGAATCAGGCCCTGGTACCCGGCGTCATAGCCGCGGAACAACGAGACCACGGCACCGGCGCACGGATATACCTCGCGGCCGCCCGGTTCCCGCGCTGTCTGGACCATGTAGGCCGCCGTCTCGTGGCCGTTGATGCCGTGGGTCATGCTGCGGATCAGGGAGTACTTGTCCGCCTGCTGGGCCAGTTCCGGCAACAACTCGCCGATGCGGATGCCATCCACGTTGGTCGGGATGGTGTTCTTCAGCGGCCCCGTGTAGTCGGAACCGGCGTCCGGCTTCGGATCAAAGGTGTCGATGTGGCTGGCGCCGCCCCAGAGCCAGACCTGAATCACCGACTTGGCCTTGGCTTCGATTCTCGCGCCGGCCTTGGCCGACGGCGTCGCGCTGGCGTCATTGGCCCGCAAATGGCTGCCTACCAGCAGACCGGTGCCTGCCAACAAGCCGCGTTGAACCGCCTCGCGCCGAGAAATCGGCTCGCCGACCCCTGCGCCAATCTGGATACCGTACTCTGTCTTCATCGTCACCGTCTCCGCGTTTGTCTTCTGTCGTCTGTCGTCAATGCCGATACAGGAACTCTGCGCTGTTGATCAGGGCCCAAGTGAGGTCCACCCCGGCCTCGCGCCGGGACGTGGTGGATTCGACATACTCTGCCATCGTCTTCAATTCCGCTTCGGTCGGAAAACGGGACAGGATGGTCAGGTACAGGATGGACGCGATTTCGCCCGGCGGTCTTGCGCCACCGCCGCTGACCGGCTTGGTGGCCTTGCGATTCTTGTTGGCCTTGCCGGACGACGGGGCCGCCGCGGATTGGAACAGTGCCTGCAATTTCGGGCTGTTTTCGATCTTCCGCTGGATGTGACTCGAATTCAGCAAGTGCAGCCGCTGATCGGCCGTGGGCCGATTGCTCCGTTCCGATTCCAAGCCGGTATCGCGCGACGGGCGTCCGAATTGTTCCAGGAAAGGACTCGTGATGCTGCCGTCCGGCAGGGCGATCGAGCGCAGCCCCTCGGGAATAAAGGTAAAGGGTTCCGGGATCGGACTCGAATACTGCTCGGTCGTGCCGGTGATCTGGTTCAAGGCGTCGATCAGCACCTCGGCTTCTAACCGCCGCAACGGATAACTGGCGAACAGGGCCGCCGCCTCGGGCTTGTCGCTGTGCGGAATCGAGGACAACTGGTAGGTTTTCGAGTTGAGAATCAAGCGGTAGATGTGCTTCAGATCGTAATCGGCGGCGACCAACTGGCCTTCCAAAAAGGCGAGCAATTCGGGGTTGCTGGCCGGATTGTCCAGCCGAATGTCATCCGGCTCGTGAATGATGCCTCGCCCCAACAGCCAAGCCCAGACGCGGTTGACGATATTCCGGGCGAACCAAGGGTTGTCCGAGGCAATCAGCCAATCGGCAAAGACTTGCCGCGGATCGCGGTCTGGGGACAGCTTGGCCGCCGTTCCGTCTGGGAACATGGCGGGCGACCGTTCACCGGCTGCCGGGTCCGCGGCCATTTCCGGATCGAACGAAACGATCTCCTCTTTCCATTCGGTCGTGGACTTGAAGTTGATTTGCGAAAAAAACGCCGCCATGCCCGACAGACGTTCTTTCGGCCACTTGTCGGCTCGTGCTCCCATGAACGTCAAGGCCACCGCTTGGGCGATACCCTCCGGAGTCTTGCTCTGGACGGCTCGGTAAAAGTTTACCTGGCCGACGCGAAAGTTGCTGCCGTTGGTGGTCAGCAGCTCGCGGACGAACCGGTCATAGGGAACACCGTCTCGAATACTGGTCTGAATCCAGCGGTGATAGGCCTGGGCGGCATTGGGCCACAGATTGATGGGAAACTCGGCCTTGACCCGCAGCACATCGCTCCACTTCATGGCCCAATAGTCGGCAAACTCCTCCCGTTCCAACAGATGCTCGATCAAGGCGGGGCGTTTGTCGGGGTCCGGGTCGCGCAGGAACTGGCGTGCCTCTTGGGCGGTCGGCAACGTGCCGATGACATCGAGATAGGCGCGCCGCACGAACACCGCGTCCGAGCACACGGCAGCCGGCTCGATCCCCGCTTGCTCCAAACGGGCGAAAACCAGTTCGTCCAGCTTGCCTTGCAGCGGCACATCGACCGGGTTGACGAAAATCCGCGAGGCCGCTTCCTCCGCACCGGCACCGGCCGTGATTGCCGCCAGAAGAACGACGAAGACCAGAGACGTTCCCATAAATGCTCCACGAACAGAGTTTTCAAGTCCTACGTCGTAAGATGCGCGGCGAAGACAAATTATTGCAGGACGGACGATCCTGTCCACCGTTTTTTCGGACAGAATTGTCCGATCCGCTTGGGCAGGGGCAGCTCGGAAAGCGAGTGGCGTCCAGAATCGGCCAGTGGCGGGGAGTCTGCCGCGTCGGCCAAGAAACTCGACAATCGCCAGGAGTTCCCGTTGCCGCATGATTTTGTATAGAATCGTAACCGTACGTTGCCTGCTGCTCCGTTTTCTCCAACCCCGTTGAGATGCCCCCATGACCCCATCCTCGCCGCTTCCCAAGTCCGAGTTGACGTCCTCTCAGGATACCACCTGCTGCAGCGCCATCCGCGGTTGCTGTGGGCCGATCGACCGCCGCACCTTTTTGAAGTGGAGCGGCGCGGCGGCCGCCGCGGCTTCGGTCACCCGCGTAACGCCCATCGCCGGACCGTTCGCGGCCGAGGACTTTGGCGATCATTTTGTGCCGGCCGACAAGAAGCTGAACCCAGCGTGGCTCGCCCAGCTGACGGACCGCGGCGAACGCACATGGTATGGCGGCAAGGATCTGGAGACGATCGGGATGCCGATCGGCGGCGTGTGCGCCGGTCAACTGTACTTGGCGGGCGACGGACGGTTGGTCCACTGGGACCTGTTCAACGAACCCAACTTTACCGGCTACGGCGCGACGAATTACGAAGTCGGCAAGCAGCCGACGCGGGTGCTGGAACAGGGGTTCGCGATCCGCGTGGAATCCGGCGGAAAGGCCGTCGTGCGGCGACTGGACTGCGACGACTTTCCCGGCGTGCGGTTCTGCGGCGAGTACCCCCTGGGGTTCGTCGAATATGCCGACGCGGACGCGCCCGTCCAGGTCAAGCTGGAAGCGTTCTCGCCGTTCATACCGCTCGACGCAGCCGACTCGGCCCTGCCCGCCACCGTGCTGCAGTTCACGCTAAGAAACACGTCCGCACAACCTGCCACCGTCAGTCTGGCGGGCTGGCTGGAAAACGGCGTTTGCCTTGCCAGCGGACGGGAGATGCACGGCACACGCGTGAACCGCATCGAGCGTCGCGAGGGACTGTCGATGGTTCTGGGGCGTGCGCAGCCCGCGTCGTCCCCGGCCACTTCGCGTCCGCCGCTGGTGCTGGCCGACTTTGAAGGCGAAGATTACGGCGATTGGCAAGTCGAGGGCGAGGCGTTCGGCACGCGCCCGGCGCGAGGGACGCTGGACGGCCAGCAGGCCGTTAGCGGTTTTGTCGGCAAAGGGCTCGTGAATACCTACCTGGGCGGCAACGATCGAAAGCAGGGCAAGCTGACATCGCCGTCCTTTACCATCGATCGGGCGTGGATCTGTTTCTTGATCGGCGGCGGCAATCACGCGGGCCGCACGTGCATCAACTTGATGGTCGATGGCAAGGTCGTGCTGGCCGCGGTCGGCAAGGACAACGAGAAACTGACGTGGCACAACTGGGATGTGCGGCCCTATCAAGGCAAACAAGCCACGATCGAAATCGTCGACGCCGAATCGGGGCCCTGGGGTCATATCAACGTGGACCAGATCGAATTGTGCGATGCGCCGCGGTCCGCGCGTTCCGGCCCGTTGGAGAACCAAAACGACTTTGGCACGATGGGACTGGCGCTGCTGGCCGCCAAATCGGACACGGCGATCGATCGTGCCCAGGCGTGCGTCGCCGCAGAGGGCCTGCCGGACGGTCTGTTTGCCGCCGCCGATCCGGCGGCTTCCCCGGAAGCCAGCAAACCGTTCCGCGAGAAACTGCTCGGCTCCGTCTCGCGAACCGTCTCGCTGGCGCCTGACCAGGAAGCCGTCGTCACCTTTGTGGTCGCCTGGCACTTTCCCCTCCGGCCCGATCGCGGCCAATTCTACGCGACGCGGTTTCCTGACGCGTTGACGGTCGCCCAGTACGTGGCGGCGAATTTCGATCGCTTGGCCGAGCAGACTCGGCGGTGGCACGAAACCTGGTACGATTCGACGCTGCCGTACTGGCTGCTGGACCGGTTGTTTTCCACCGTCTCGACACTGGCGACCGGAACGTGCCAGTGGTGGGCCAACGGACGCTTCTGGGCTTGGGAAGGCGTGGGCTGTTGCCACGGCACCTGTACGCATGTGTGGAACTACGAGCACGGCATGGCGCGGCTGTTTCCCCAGCTGGAACGGTCCGTCCGCGAGATGCAGGATTACCATTCGGAAGCGGGCTTCGTCGAGGAAACCGGCATGGTCCGCTTTCGCGGCGAAGGCTGGAATGCTTGGGCCGCCGACGGCCAGGCGGGAACGGTGCTCAAGGCATATCGCGAACACCTGGTGTCGCCGGACGATCGATTCCTGCAGCGGCTGTGGCCGCGAGTCCGCAAGTCGCTCGAGTTTCTGATCAACCAGGATGGCGACAGCGACGGGCTGATCGAGGGCTCGCAGCACAACACCTACGACATCGACTTCTTCGGCCCCAACACGATGGTCGGGTCGCTGTACCTGGCGGCACTGCGGGCCGGCGAACAGATGGCGCGCACGGTCGGCGAACGTGAATTCGCCGCCGCCTGCCACAAGATCTTCGAGAGCGGCAGCCGCTTGACCGTCGAAAAACTGTTCGACGGCGAGTATTTTGTCCAGAAGGTCGACCTGGCCAAGCACCCCAAGCACCAGTACGCCGACGGCTGTCTGGCCGACCAGTTGTTCGGTCAAGGCTGGGCGCATCAGGTGGCCTTGGGTTACGTCTATCCGGAAGACAAGGTCCGCGCGTCGCTGGAAGCGATCTGGAAATACTGCTGGGCGCCGGACGTCGGTCCGCAGAACGAAGTGCATCCTCCGCAGCGCTGGTTTGCGCGGCCCGGCGAAGCCGGCTTGTTCACGTGTACCTGGCCAAAGTCCAAGCACCTGGGGCCGGAGAGCGTCTTGTATCGTGACGAAGTCTGGACGGGGATCGAGTACCAGGTGGCCGGCAACATGATCTGGGACGGGATGCTGACCGAAGCCTTGGCCATCTGCCGCGCCGTCCACGAACGGTATCATCCCGCGAAGCACAATCCCTGGAACGAAATCGAATGCGGCGACCACTATGCCCGCGGCATGGCCAGCCACGGCGTGTTCCTGGCGTTGTGCGGATTCGAGTACGACGGGCCGCAAGGCCACTTGGGGTTCACGCCCCGCATGACGCCGGAGAACTTTCGAGCTGCGTTCACGGCGGCCGAAGGCTGGGGGACGTTTTCCCAGCAGCTGCAGCCGGAAGCCGCTCGATTTGAGATCGCCGTCCGCTGGGGCCAGTTGAACGTGAAAACACTCGCTCTGCAGACGGCGGCGGGCGCCAAGCCCAGGACGATTCGAGTCACGCTTGCCGGCAAGGAAATTCCCGCCGAAATGAGCCAGCCGGATGGACGCCTGCAGATTGCGCTGGGCAACGCCGTCGTGGTCCGCGCGGGCGAGAGCATCCAGGTCGAAGTCGCCAACTGATCAGGACAGGGGCGCGCCCTTGCCGCAATCGTGCCCCGACGCGTCAGCGAGGCTCGCCATGACGTGCAGGCGATGCGACCTGCGGGCGATGCGACGTGCGGGGTCCATCGCCTTGATGCTCGCCGCACGGACGAAACGCTAACCGGGTCCCGGTTCCTCGCTGTCCGGTGGTTGATCGGCAGGGCGGTTGGCCGTGTCGTCGGCAGGGATTCTCTGTTCCGTGGGAGCAGGGGCGGGAGGGACCACATCGGATTTCCCAAAGTAGAACCCCAAGATCGTCCCAAAGACGCCAATAAGCAGCGTAAGCACTTCCTTGCCATGCCCAAATCGCTCCTTCGCGACCGCAGAGTCTGACGTGATTACGTATAAGACCAGTAGGACCGCGATCAACATTGTGCCACCGGAGAAGATCAGCGTGATGAGCCCGCGGGCATACTCAGCGCTGTTGATGCCAATTTGCGAAGGATCACGCGTGGGACCGATGGCCAGCACGATACCTACCACGCTCGCACCGAGAATCACGAGAAGGACCAACGCATTTCCGATCGACACGGGGGTGCCAAGAATTCGCGAGACCACTCCGGGCATTGCCTTGACCGGCTGCGGTGGATCAACCGCGGCATCCCTTCGACTGCCGACCTGTTGTGCGTCATCTGGCGGATTCTGCTGCTGTTCGTCTTGCCGCTCTTGATTCATGTTGGCCTCGATGAGCGAAATGCAGGCTGCTTAGCCCGGCTTGACATTTTAGCCCGGCTTGACATTGTCCCGAGCGGGCCATGACGCCGTGGGGCCGATCGAGACCCTCCCGCTGGGGATCGCCCTCATTCTAAGGGGGGAATCTTGGTTTGTCAAACATTTCGGCCCGATCGCTGGCAGCGTGGATGCTCGTACTCTCCGATTCCGCGGCCTCGTGCTGGACAAGTTGACCGGCTTGTCGAAGCCGAATTCTGTCGGCTTCCTGTTCGCCACCCGTTTCCACGGGTTGGTAGCAGGGATATTGACCGTTCCGCAGTCTGCGAACACGTTTCGCATCCGTCTCCGATGTGCTATCCTTAATCGCCATCGACTTGTTCAACCCGACGGTCATCCCCAGCGGACCGATCGAACTGGGGACGCATGAACGGGCCGCTGGCCAACACAAGCTGACCGTCGAGATCGTCGATGCGAATCCCGCCGCCATTTCGTCCTTGATGCTTGGTCTGGATCGCGCAATTGTCGAGCCTGGAGACATCCCATGAGTGCGGTTCCCAATCGAATCCGGTTTTCCTCTTCGTCGGCCACGGTTCGCTTTCCGGCTCAATCGCCGCGCGGGGCGGCGATCGTGTGCCTGTTGGTCATGTTCGCGATCAGGGCCACTGCCGACGAAGGTTCCGCGCCCATCCCGCTGCCGCGAGCGTACACGATTCCGACACTGGACTTGTCCAACGACACGCACCGGCAGGTGATCGTCGACCGCGAAGCGGGGCAGTACCTTGGGCATCCCACGACGGTGCTGCTGGAGGACGGCCGGACGTTGCTGTGCGTCTATCCCAAAGGGCATGGGCGGGGCGCGATCGTGTACAAACGCAGCCTCGACGGCGGCCGGACCTGGTCCGAGCGTCTGCCCACGCCCGCCTCGTGGGCGACCAGCCTCGAAGTGCCGACGTTGCATCGCGTGGTGGACGCGGCGGGAACCAAACGCCTGATCCTCTGGTCCGGCCTGTATCCCGCGCGGATGGCGGTCAGCGAAGACGATGGCCAGACCTGGTCGGAATTGAAGTCGGCCGGCGACTGGGGCGGTATCGTCGTGATGGGATCCGTCGAGGCCCTGAAAACGCCGGGGCACTATCTAGCCATGTTCCACGACGACGGCCGATTCTTCACGGCGCAAAACCAACGCCAGAACCCCGTCGAGTTCACCTTGTTCAAGACCTTTACAACCGATGGCGGTTTGACGTGGTCCTTTCCCGAAGCCATTTGCCGCACCACGGACGTGCATCTGTGCGAGCCGGGCGTCATCCGCTCGCCGAACGGCGCCCAGTTGGCGGCGTTGCTTCGCGAGAACAGCCGTCGCCGCAACTCGTATGTAATCTTCAGCGAGGACGAAGGCCGTACGTGGACGGCGCCGCGCGAGTTGCCGGCGGCCCTGACGGGCGACCGCCACACCGGCAGGTACGCTCCGGACGGCCGCCTGTTTATCTCGTTTCGCGACACGACGCTGGACAGTCCCACCAAAGGCGACTGGGTAGCCTGGGTCGGCCGTTACGAAGACGTCGCAGCGGGCCGCGAAGGCCAGTATCGGGTCCGATTGATGGACAACCACCGCGGCGCCGACTGTGCCTATCCGGCCGTTGAACTCCTGCCGGACGGTACGATCGTGACGACGACCTACGGTCACTGGACACCCGGCGAGTCCCCCTACATCGCCAGCGTCCGCCTACGCCTGGCCGAACTCGATGAACTGGCAAATGAACCCGCGCGCTGATTTCGCCCCACACCTGCCACCTGCCACCTGACACCTGCCACCTGACAACTGCCACCTGACAACTGCCACCTGACAACTGACACCTGACAACTGACAAATCCGCCAATTGACCCGCCGCCCCCGATCGCATAAACTACGAATCGATGAGCCAGACCCGTGCTGGCTCGTTTCGGAGGGTAAGCGAATTGGCTAGCGGCCTGTTTGGAGTACAGGTGCCCCGTAAGGGGTTGCGGGTTCGACTCCCGTGCCCTCCGCCTGAAAAGAGCCACGGCTCGTAAGTGTTGAAACGTCAGTGACTTGCGAGCCGTGGTTTTTTTCTTGCCACCCACTTGTCCCTTTTTTGTCCCTCAATATAAACCACCCATTCGACTGAGTTACAAGGTAGCCGGCTGAAGCCGCCAAGCTGGTCGCCGCGGCGACCAGAACTAGAACCAAAAACTTCCGTGTTGAAATGAACATGGTTAAACCTCCGTTTCACCCGCAGGGGCGGCCGGCTCGCCGGTCCCAAACGGGACCTGGGTCATAAAACGCTGAGACTCTTCGGACGACAGCCGGTAGTACGCGCCGCCCGCGGATCGATCGGGACTATGGCCCTGCCAGGCATCCACGACCTCCCGCGGAATCCCGGAGTGGATGCAGAAGGTCTTGAACGAATGACGCAACGAGTGGATGGTGAACCCATCCTCGCGCCCTGTCGGGATGCCCAACTTCTTCAGGATAGTCAAGAAGTACTCGTTCAGCCGTTTCGTGTTGAGGTAGTGGTCGCCATTGGGGTACTTGGGAGTGGCCGGCCCGGTGAAGAACCACGGTCGCGAGCGATTGGGCTGACGCTCCAGAAATGGCCGCAACCGCGGGTGGATGGGCACGTCCCGGTTCTCGCCGGTCTTGGTTTCGTATCCCTCGCGACTGACGATGTGAATCCAATTGCCACGGATGTCAACGTCCTCAGGATGCAGGTGCTGACACTCACCGGACCGCATGCCCGTGAAGGCCAGAACGGCGAGGATCCGGCGGCGGCGGTCGTCCGCGGCGTTCAAGATCACGTTGATTTGCTCCAGCGTCGGGCCTCCGCGCCGTGGCGGCCTGGGGCGCCGGAACTTGGTCTCTGCCAGCGGATTCTCAGCGACCAGCTTACGCTGCCGACACCACCCCAGGAAGCGTTTCAGCAGCACGCCCTCGTGGTGTATCGACTTGTCCCCGATCAGCGGCCTGCGATGAGCGCGGAGGCGCGAGAATAGGGACACAGCCAATACTGTTCGGCACAGCGGTTGCTGCTGGCACGCATCCTCGACGCTTGCCGTCGAGTCATTGAGGAAAACTGGCTACGGGGGGCAAGTCACAGAAGCACCGCTTGATCCTCGCCGCTTGTCGGCTAGTACTTCAGGCTAATTGGCGGTACCACGATGTCAGCCATCCATCCTGAATCTCCCGACGGCAAGCGTCGGGGATCACTGTTGTTCGAGGTGAACGCTTGTTCGTGGCCACGTAACCTGAACCTCTCGCCGACAAGCGGCGAGGATGCTCACTCCCGCAAGAAGCGTGCCGAACAGTATTGGGACACAGCTTTTTTTCACGAACCCCTGCAGCAGATGCAACGCGGTGTCTGGTGGTGGGCCGTGTACGACGAGCTGAGCGGTGCCGTTCTGGGCGACTCGACCGCAACGGGCATCCGGATCCCGAATGGCAAGAAGGTCCGCACCGCCGCGGAAAGCGTGGCCAGGAATTGGCTCGGCTGCGAGGATGGCCGCGGCGAGCCGTAACGTGGATTGCGTTGGTCATGGATTGCGTTGGATTGCGTTGGTCACCTTTGACATCTCCGGTGTTGCTCGGCTTCCCGGCCCCTGTGCTGCCGGCCTACTCGCGCGAGTCGGTAGTGGCCGAGAAGTTCCAGGCGATGGTCATGCTGGGCATCGCCAACAGTCGCATGCAGGACTTCTACGACCTGTGGGTCCTCGCTCGCCAGTTTGAGTTCGAGGGGCAGTTGCTCAGCCAAGCAATCCGGGCCACGTTCGCGAGACGACGGACGGCCGTCCCCGCGACGGTCCCCGTGGCTTTGTCGTCGGAGTTCGTCTGACGTCCCGAAGTCTGATTGCCCGCTGGTGCCGGTTCCCAAGTCTTCTTGCTCGGCCAGCGTAGTAGCAGCCCCTGGGTTGACCGGCTGTGCCGTGAGCACAAGATCGACCTCGGCACACCGGATGGGCCGCCTGCGAGGGAGGTCGAGCCGTCGGGCCGGTTGCTAAAACGGCCGGCAGCCTCTAATATTTCAGCGTGGGGAACGTGAACGATTGCGGAATTATCGTCTGTGAAAAGACTGGCCGTTGGGCGGTCTCGTTGCGGCGTGCGCTCGGTTTGCCGTCTGGCCTGTGCGAAACACGCAGCTGGGCAGCCTGTCTGCGCGAGTTGCAGGGTCGGCCTGCGGCCATGGTCGCTTTGGAGGTGCTGCCGGAAAACGCCGAAGCGGCCTGTCAACGGCTGGCCGATTTGACGCGGCAATCTCCCCACGTACGCGTGATTGTGATGGCGGATCGAGGGGTTCGACAAGCCGAATGGGTGCTGCGCGAGGCGGGTGCCGTGCATGTGCTGTTTTCGCCCGACCAGTGGGTTCGGCTTCGGCCTCTGTTTCGCAGATTCTTCGACCAGCTGCCCGCCTCGCAAACGACGTTTCGCGAGCATGTCTGGTCCAGTCTGCCTTGGCCGCGACACGCGACAGATGTTTCCGAGAAAAGTGTTATTACGAAAGGTTCCGTAAATGGCCAACGGCCAAATTGACTCCGCTTCCGTGACCAATGTCCTTTCCACTCTGAAAGATCCGGAGACCGGCCGCAGCCTGGTCAAATTAAACCAGGTCAAGGACATCCAGATAGAGAACGGCCAACTGTCCCTGGAACTGGCCCTGACGACCTGGGCGGCGCCGTTGTGGCAGGACGTACAAGCGTCGGTCGAGGAGGAGTTGCGGTCGAGTTTTCCGCAGTTAAGCAGCGTGACCGTACGTCGCTCGATTCTGGACCGGCCCGCGGCCAAGCTGGGCGAAATCGGGCTGACGGCCAAGAGCGTCATTGCGGTCGGTTCGGGCAAGGGGGGGGTCGGCAAGAGCACCGTAGCGGCCAGTCTCGCGCTGGGGCTGAAGCGAGCCGGCTGTAAAGTCGGCCTGATGGATGCCGACGTCTACGGCCCCAGCATCCCGCACCTGCTGGGCTTGACGGGCCGACCGACCATCGAGGGCGAGCGGATCCGGCCGATTGACAAGGACGGCATGCCGGTCATGTCCATGGGGTTCCTGGTGCCGAAGGACGAGGCCGTGATTTGGCGCGGACCGATGCTGCACGGCGCCGTCACGCAATTCCTCCGCGACACCCGCTGGGGTGACCTGGACTATCTGATCATCGACATGCCGCCCGGTACCGGCGATATCGCGCTGACGCTGTCCCAATTGCTGCCTTTGACCGGCGCGGTGATCGTCTGTACGCCTCAGGACGTGGCTCTGTTGGATGCCGTCAAGGCGATTGCCATGTTTCGCAAAGTGCGGATTTCCGTGCTGGGCTTGATCGAGAACATGAGCGGTTTCGTCTGTGCCGGCTGCGGCCAGCAGCACGACATTTTCGGCAGGGGCGGAGCCCGGCGGCGAGCCGAGGAGTTGGACGTGCCGTTCTTGGGCGATGTGCCGATCCAGCTGCAGATTCGCGAGTTGGGAGACGAGGGCCGGACCGACGCCAACTTTGACGATCCAGCCACCGCCGCGCGGCTCGAAGGCATCTGCTACCGCCTGGTCAAGAACCTCGCCGACGCCGCTGCCGCCGCCCCGCCGCAACCCCAACTGCCGGTGCTGGGCTGACGCGGACGGCAGCCACTCACCACGCTCGTCGTGCCAGCGTTGTGATGGATGCCGTGGGGGGAGGATCTGGTATGGGGAGCTGTCCGATCGCCGCCTTCCACAAGCTGGCAGCCTGGGGGCTACGAGGTGCGGTTTGAAAGTCAGGAGATGTCCATGAAGAATACAAAAACACCGGCGCAACTCGGCTTCGCCATGCCGGCGGAATGGGAGCCGCACGAGGCCACTTGGCTCGGTTGGCCGCAAAACGCGACCGATTGGCCCGGCAAGATGAACGCCATTCAATGGGTCTACGGCGAGATGGTCCGTAAGCTCGCGGCGGGCGAGCAGGTGCGGATTCTGGTCGATTCGCCGGCGGTCGAAGTGCGGGCCCGCCGCGTGCTGGAGACGGCGCGGGCCGATTTGGCCCAAGTCGAGTTCTTCCACTGGCCAACCGATCGAGGTTGGATGCGGGATTCGGGACCGATTTTCGTATCGCGCCGCTCGCGGAATCGCCGCCAGCAGGCCATCGTGCATTTCCACTTCAACGCTTGGGCTCGTTACGACAACTGGCAGCACGATCGCCAAGTGCCCGAGCGGGCTAGCCGCCAACTCAACCTGCCGCTGTTCGACGCGCAGAGCCAAGGTCGTCCGCTGGTGCTCGAGGGCGGGGGGATCGAAGTCAACGGACGCGGGACGTTGCTCACGACCGAAGAGTGCTATCTGGACCCGAGCATCCAAGTCCGCAATCCGGGACTGGACCGCGGGGACTACGAAACGGCGTGGCGGCGGTTTCTGGGTGTCAAGCAGGTCCTGTGGCTAGGTCATGGCATCGTGGGCGATGACACACATGGCCATGTCGATGACTTGTGCCGATTCGTCAATCCGACGACGGTCGTGCTGATCCAGAGCGACGATCCGCAGGACGTGAACTATCGGCCGCTGGCGGAGAATCGAGAACGGCTGCAGGATCTGCGGCTGGAAGACGGAGCGAAGATCGAGGTTGTCTCGTTGCCGATGCCCGCCCCGCTGTACTGGCGGGACATCCGTTTGCCGGCCAGCTATGCGAATTTCTATATCGCCAACGCCGCCGTGCTGGTGCCGACGTTTAACGATCCCGCCGACCGCCAAGCGTTGGGGATCCTGGCGGAATTGTTTCCCGATCGGCCGGTGGTCGGCATCCACGCCGTCGACCTGGTACTGGGATTCGGCACCCTGCATTGTCTGACGCAGCAGCAACCGGCGTAGCGTGCGGCGCGTCGGCTACTTCGCCGCACCTTCGCGGATTTCAATGTCCTTGAACAGCACATGCATGACACAGCCGGAGTGCATCTGCAGCGCGAAATGGCCTTCGGGTCGGCTGGGGTCGTCCTTGAGTTGAGCGCTTTGGATGCCGTTTACCGTTACCACGACATGACCGCCTTGGGCGTCGATGACCATTTCGTTCCATTGGTCATCCTTGGTGAACGAGGCTTCCAACTCGTCGGACGCCTTGCTGACCCAAGCCCGGCCGTAGCTTTCGTAGATCCCGCCGACGCCGCTCTTGGTACGTCCTACCTGGACTTGCAGCCCGTGCGCTTTTTCCGGTTCTTTGATCATGGTACGGATATAGAAGCCGCTATCGCCCGACAGGCACTTGAATTTGAACCGCACGGTAAAATCGCGGAACATTTTGTCGCTGACCAGCAGTCCGTACAGCTTCTCGTTGTTCGCCCGCCCGACGAACGCGCCGTCTTCGACCGTCCATTGGCCGTCTCCCACGGGATGCCAGCCGGCCAGCGTCTTGCCGTCCATGAGCGGTTTCCAAGCCGTGTTTTCATCCTCGGCGGCCGCCAGTCGGACCAGCAGGCAGCTTGCCATCACCAGCGTCATCAACGGGGCGATACTCAGTCGTCTCATCGGAAACTCCTTCCAAGGGGGCCAATCAAAGGAACGCGAAAAACACCTCCAAGCCAATTGTAGCTGCTGACGGACGTGTCAGAAAGCCGGTGTGTCCGCCCGGAATGTCCGCCCCGATGTCGCCTGGATAATGTCCGCCTGGATTCTTTTGGTCGGAACCTCGTAGATCCTGACAATGGGACTTGTCCGGCGGCGGCGGAATGGTACCCTAAAAAAATCAGCGATTCATGGTGTGACAGAGGAGATGCGGCCGATGCCCAGGTACGTGTACGAAGTGATCGACGAAGATGGACAAGCCGTCGAGCGATTTGAAATGGTCCAACCGATGGCCGATCCGCCGCTGACCGTCCATCCGGAGACCGGCCAGCGAGTGCGGAGGGTTTTTCTGCCGCCCTGGATTGCCGGCAAGACCGCGCCGATGCGGGCGGAGCGCGCCTTGGCCGATGACAAACAGATCGAGCGGCTGGGATTTACCAAGTATGTCAAGACCGACCACGGGTACGAGAAAACGGTGGGGAGCGGTCCGGACTTGAAGCCCAAAGGTGATTAACCGTCTTGGTTCCTCTCGGTTCCCTTCGTTTTCTGCCGTTTCATTTCCGCCTAGAAATCGCAAACCAAGCGGGCGAACAGCCCTTCCAGCGCCAGATCCCTACCGACGTTGGTCATTTGCCCTCGATTGATCGTCTCGGCGCCCGTGAAGTTCACGGCCTTGTCCAGGTTCAAGACGGCTGTCAGTTCGTAGCCCGCTTGCCACGTCAGCCGGCCGGTCTGCCAACTCACCCCGGCGGCGGCATCCAGCATGGGCAGGATGTCGCTGTAGTGGTAATTCACGTCCACGTTGCCCTGGCCCCCAAAGCCGGTTTCATTTTCCGTGTAAAGGATCGAGAAATCGCCGACCAGCACCGAACCAGCCGCGCGTCCAAAGACGCTCCATCCTCTTCCTAGCCGCCAGTGGGTTTCGGCACCGGCGCGCAGTCCGTAAGCGTCCACTTGCGTGCTCTGCTGCTGGATGCGTTCTCCGACGACGGTCCCTCCCTCGTACTGAACTCCAAAATTCTGTTCGATGGCCGCCGCGCGGAACCCGCCGAACAACCGAATCGGAAGAGACTCCGCAGGCAAAATCACGTACCCCGCTTCGAGATCGAACACGTTGTAGTCCAGATCTGCCGTGGCAAAGGCGGCGGCAGCGTTGTTGTTGAAACTGGCCGGCGCGGTCCGGGTCATCCAGATTCGACCGCCTTCGGGTGCCAGCACCGACCGGTCGGCGTCCGTGTCAAAATGCGTATAGGTAAACACCGCATCCCAACCGCTGAAGGTGCGATATCCGATAGCCCCTCGCACACCGGCGTTGGATCCCAGCGCGAGCGACTCGATGGGCCCTTGCACATTGTTGTCGGTGTCCGGGTCGGAAATGCCAAAGTCCAAACCGGCTCGCTTTGGACGGATCAGCAGCACGTCGGCGGCGAGAATCAAGCCTGGACGATAGCACGAGCAATCGCTCCAGGATTTTCCCTCGGCAGGCTTGGCCTTGTCGCGGCGCAAGGCTTCGAGTTCCGACTCTAACGACGCCATGCGCATCGTCAGGTCGTTGTCGAAATAAGCCGTTTGCAGACGAGACGCCGTCTGAATGCCCTCGGCTGCAGCCCCGTGGGGAAGCCAGAGAAACGCGGTCAAGGCGAAGAGTGCTACACAGCGTTTTATCGCGACGTTCATGGGTTATCTCCGTACAGAAATCAGCCAGATCCATCTGGTAGACGCACTCTCATGCCCGCAATAATCTGGCTCGCGATGCGAACGGGCGCCAGGCCCGGTACCGATCGCCCCGGCACCGATCACTTCTGTCAGAAGCCGGTCGTTTTCTCCCGGAACTTCCGCGAGGCGACTGCGATTGCAAGGAAATGCGCTGTTGCATTCCATCGGAGACCGGAGACGACTGCATCCAAGAAAGTCGCGGACCGCGCTAAGACCGATCCAGAAGGGACGCTTGGAGTTCGCCGACGATCAGGGTGAACCGCTGCAATCCAGCGGACCCGCATCACCGTTACACGCGCCGCGCAATCCTTCGCCATCGCCGGACGAGAATCCTGGCGAATTCTCCGATCACTCGCCGGGAGCGGCTCCCGGTTGCTGCGCCGCTAGGGGTATCGGCTCGTTCGGCTTCACTCCGTATTTCCGTTGCCGAGCCCGTCCCCACGGGCAACCGCCCAGCGTCATGACCAGCTCGATCGTTTGCAGAAAACGGGCCAGCCGGTTTCCTTTCCTGGCCCGCGTGCAGATGGGGCAACGATGCTCGCAGAAGTCGGGATCGAACCTGCCTCGCTCTGAATCGTTCATGTTCCTCGTCTCCCACGCCGTCGCTCGAACCGCCGTCGCCGCCATCGGGCTCGGTACGATTGCGAACCGTTACCGGGTCTATCCGCATCGAAGTCTGCGGCGGATCGACCGCAGGCCATTGTACCCCAAGTCCCAGCCAGCTGGTAGCCTTCGCGACGCTGCTCGCCTTCTTGGCGCCGTCCAAGGTGTCGCGTAGATTCTTGGATGGCCCCAACCGGGCGGGGGCGGCGTGAGCAGATGTTGGCTTCGAGGGGGGGACAGGAGTTGTTCCGATGATCCAAGATTTCGAGAAACTCGGGGTCTTCTACCTCGGCAAACCTTACGATCTGCAACAGGGGCGTCCATTGGACAGCTGGCTGTTGTACGAATCCAAGGACTTGACCACCCACGCCGTCTGCGTGGGCATGACCGGCAGCGGCAAGACCGGGCTGTGCCTGTCGCTGCTGGAAGAGGCCGCGATCGACGGCATCCCGGCCATCGCGATCGATCCCAAGGGCGATCTGGGCAACCTGCTGCTGGCTTTTCCCGATTTGAAGCCGGAGGATTTTCGGCCTTGGGTCGAGGAGGCGGAGGCAGCGCGGCGAGGCAAGTCGGTGGACGAGTTCGCCGCTCACGAGGCGGCCAAGTGGCGCAGTGGCTTGACAGAGTGGGGCCAGGATGCGGCGCGGATCGCACGTTATCGCGCGGCGGTCGATATCGCGATCTACACGCCGGGCAGCAACGCCGGGCTGCCGCTGACAGTGCTCCGCTCGTTCGCTGCCCCGGCGGCGGCGGTGCTGGAAGATAGCGAAGCTTTTCGTGAGCGAGTCAGTTCCGCCGCCTCGGGCCTGTTAGCCTTGCTGGGCATCGACGCGGATCCGGTGCAGAGCCGCGAGCACATTTTGCTGGCGAACCTGTTGGACAAATCCTGGCGGGACGGCCGCAATCTGCAGATCGCCGACTTGATCCGAGGCATCCAATCGCCGCCATTTGACAAGGTCGGCTTCCTGGATCTGGAAACGTTCTTTCCCGCGCCAGACCGCTTTCGTTTGGCCATGCGCGTCAACAATCTGCTGGCTTCGCCCGGTTTCGCTGGCTGGCTCGAAGGCGAGCCGTTGAATGTTGGGCGGCTATTGTATACCGACCAAGGCAAGCCGCGGTTGTCGATCCTTTCCATCGCCCACTTGTCGGACGCCGAGCGGATGTTCTTTGTGACCATCCTGTTGAACGAAATCGTGGCTTGGACGCGAACCCAGTCGGGCACTTCCAGCCTGCGGGCGATCCTGTACATGGATGAGGTGTTCGGTTACTTTCCGCCCACGGCCAACCCGCCTTCGAAACTGCCCATGTTGACGCTGTTGAAACAAGCGCGGGCCTTTGGTTTGGGCGTGGTCTTGGCGACTCAGAACCCGGTGGACCTCGATTACAAGGGCTTGTCGAATGCCGGCACGTGGTTCCTGGGTCGGCTGCAGACGGAACGCGACAAGGCGCGCGTCCTGGACGGTCTGGAGGGCGCCTCGGCGGCCTCGGGGCGGAGCTTTGACCGCGGCGCCATGGAGGCGACGCTCGCCGGTCTTGGCCAGCGCGTGTTCGTGATGAACAACGTCCACGAGAACGAGCCGGTGGTCTTCCAAACGCGTTGGACGCTCTCGTATTTGCGTGGGCCGCTGACGCGCCGGCAGATCGCGCATTTGACGGCGGCACGAGCGGCGGCCGCGGGGCTCGAAGCGACGCCGCTCGACGCCGCAGCGGCCTCGGGAACGCCGCTTGTCGCTCCGGGAGCCCCCGCCGTGACGGCTGCGGTCGGGGCGCTGGCGGTTGCCGGCGGCCCGCCTGTGTCGGGACGGCCTGTGTTGCCGCCTGGTATTGCAGAGTACTTCTGGGCCGCCGAACTGCCCCCGCCGGGAAGGCAATTGATCTATCGCCCGGGGCTGGTGGGAACAGCCCGCCTGCGATATGTCCACGCCAAGAGCGGCACGGATATGTGGCAGCGCGTGGCCTTATGGACCGCGGCCTGCAGTGGCCCGGCCGGTGACGTGTGGACGACCGCCGAACGCATCGGCGACGGCGAGCCGAAATTCCAGGCCGAGCCGGCGGCAGATGCCCGCTACGCTTCGCTGCCGACAGAACTGGCTCAAGTCAAGGCTTATGCCGCGTGGACCAAAACGCTGAAGGATTACCTGTATCGGGAGTGTCCCGTCACGTTGAACTTCTGCCCGTCGTTGAAGATCTTTTCCCGCGGGGACGAAAGCGACACCGATTTCCGGATTCGGCTGGGAACGGAGGCTCACGAACAGCGGGATCTGGAGTTGGAGAAGCTCAAGAAACGTTACGAGCCGAAACTGGCGACGTTGGCGGACCAGAAGCGGCGAGCGGAAGAGCGCGTCGCGCGGGAAAAGTCCCAGTATCGCCAGCAGCAGCTGAAGACAGCCGTCTCGTTTGGCACGTCGATCCTGGGCGCTCTGTTCGGCCGCAAATTGGCCAGTTCGACCAACGTCACGCGGGCCGCGTCGACGATGCGAGGTGTGGGCAAGACCGCCGAAGAGCGAGCCGACATCGGGCGAGCCGAGGACAGCGTCGAACAAGTTGAGGAAAAAATCGCCAAGTTGGAGAGCGAGTTCCAAGAAGAAATCGCCCGCATCGAACAACGGGTTGTCGTGGACCAGCTTGCGTTGGACGAGGTCCTGGTTCCGCCGCGGAAAACGGATATCGCCGTGGGGGCGGTGGCCTTGTTGTGGACGCCGTGGTATCTTGATGCGGACGGAATCGTGGAACGAGGATTTTGACCATGCCGATCGAAATGCGTTGTACGGGTTGTGGCCAGATGCTGCGCGTGGCCGACGAGCACGCGGGAAAGAAAGCCCGTTGTCCTGGTTGCGGGACGATCGCCGAGGTGCCGTTCTCCGGCAGCGTGTTGCAACCGCTGGGAGAGCCAAGCAGTCCGTTTTCCGATGGATACTCGTCCGCTGCGGAGGTCAATCCGTTCGCGGACCGTCCGGAGGTGGCAGCCAATCCCTATGCTCCGCCGTCCGCTCCGACGATCGGCCCTAGCGGCTTCGGACGGCCGCATCGCGGCGGCTTGGTTCTGACCTTTGGCATTGTCGGTATCTTGTGTTGCATGCCGTTTGGAATTGCGGCCTGGGTCATGGGGGCGTCCGATCTGTCCGAGATCCGCGCCGGCCGCATGGATCCCAGCGGCGAGAGCACCACGCGCGTCGGCATGATCCTCGGCATGGTCTCCGTGGGATTTGCGATCCTGTGGGTACTGGTCAACGTCGGACTGTTCGCCGTCGGCGCAGCCCGCTGAGGAGCGGCTGCTGGCTCTGCGTGCCCATCAGACGCCCATTTTACCACAGTTCTCCCCCCTAGTTTACGACGTGTGTATGGGATTGACCTATTTCAAGCGATTCCTGATGGAGATCGAGCTTTCCAAGCCGCTTTCCGAGGCAGGCCCGTTGCCGCCAGGTTATCGTTTGGTGGCGTGGGACGCTTCGTTGCTGGAAGCGCACGCCCGGGTGAAATACCGATGTTTCCACGAGGAAATCGATGCGCACGTTTTTCCTTCACTGGGGCATCCCGACGGCTGTTTACGGCTGATGCGAGACATTGCCCAAGGCGACGGATTCCTGTCTGGCGCAACATGGCTGTTGGCTTACACCAGCCCGGTTCGGAACCAAATCGACTACTGCGGCACCATTCAGGGGATCTGCTGCAATGGGGAGAAGGGTTCCGTGCAGAATTTTGGGGTGGTGCGGGAGCATCGCGGGCGCGGGTTGGGCACGTTGCTGTTGCAAAAAAGTCTGGAAGGTTTTCGTACCGCGGGTGTTTTCCGCGTGACTTTGGAGGTTACGGCCAAGAATCAGGACGCTCAACGGCTGTACCAGCGGCTGGGATTTCGGCGGCTGCGGACGGTTTACAAGACGGCAGAGGTTGCGTATGCCTGACGGACCGAGTACGCTCTTAGGGTCTAACATAGGATATTACTTTGAGTCAACCGATCTACACCCATCAATTTGACAACGGTTTGGTGCTGATTGCCGAGCCGATGGATTGGCTGGAATCCGCTGCGTTTTCGCTGCTGGTGCCGGCCGGCTGTTGCCGCGATCCGGGCGATCGTCTAGGGCTGGCCAACCTGACGTGCGAGATGGCCCAGCGCGGCGCCGGTTCGCGTGACAGCCGCCAGTTTGTCTCGGACCTCGATATGCTTGGTGCCGACACATCGGCTTCGGTCTTGGTTGCGCACTCCAGCTTTGGCGGCGCGATGCCGGCCGAGAGCTTGTACGAGACGCTGGCGATCTACGCCGACGTTGTGCGGCGACCGCATTTGCCGGGCGACCAGTTGGACGATGCGCGCCAGAGCTGTATCCAGGAGATCCGCTCGATCGAAGACGATTTGGCGCAGAAAGCGTTTCAGGAGTTGCGGCGGCTGCAATACGGGGATCCGCAGGGCCGTTCGGCGGCAGGCACGCTCGCCGGCGTCGAGGCGGCCACCGAGGATGACGTGCGGGGGTACTTCGAAGCGATGTACCGCCCCAGCGGGGCGATCTTGAGTGTGGCGGGCAAATTTGCTTGGCCGCAACTGCGCGACCATGCTGCCGCGTTGTTGGCGGACTGGGGGATTCGCCCGCTGCCGGAACTGGGCGATGTGCCGGCGGTCGAGCGATTTCGGCATTTGCCGCAGGCGTCCAGTCAGACGCACATCGCAATCGGTTATCCCAGCGTCCCCTACTCGCATCCCGACTATTACGAAGCTCGTGCGGCGATCGGCGTGTTGAGCGATGGCATGAGTTCGCGGCTGTTCACCGAAGTCCGCGAGAACCGCGGTTTGTGTTATGCGGTTCAAGCCAGCTGTCATTCGCTTCGCGACCGCGGCAGCGTCTTGTGCTATGCCGGCACGACGGCGGAGCGAGCCCAAGAGACGCTCGAGGTGGTGCTGGCCGAGTTGCTGCGGCTGGGCGACGGCGTTGCCCGGGACGAACTGGACCGGCTGAAAGCGAAACTCAAGAGCAGTCTGATCATGTCCCAGGAATCGAGTCCGGCGCGAAGCAATGCGATCGCGGCGGACTGGTACCACCTGGGCCGCGTGCAGACCGTGGACGAAGTGCGGGCCATCATCGACGGCCTGTGCTGCGACCGAATCAACCTTTACCTGGCCTCCCATCCGCCGCGCGATTTCCGGATCGTGACAGGCGGGGAACAGCCTTTGGAGATTCCCGTTGGAATTTCGTAAGCAAACCCTGGACAACGGACTGGAGATCGTCGCCGAGTGCGCCCCGCATGCTTATTCCGCGGCGGTGGGCTTCTTCGTCAAGTGCGGTGCGCGGGACGAATCGGACGAGAACCACGGCGTCAGCCATTTCCTGGAGCACATGGTCTTCAAGGGGACGGGAACCCGCAGCGCTGCGGATGTGAACCGCGAACTGGACGAAATCGGCTCGCACTCCAACGCCTATACCAGCGAAGAGCAGACCGTCTATTTTGCGGCCTTTCTGCCCGAGTACCAGGCGCAGGCCGTCGAGTTGCTCAGCGACATCCTGCGGCCGGCGCTGCGGCCGGCGGATTTCGAGACCGAGAAACTGGTGATCTTGGAAGAGATCGCCAAGTACGAGGACCAGCCTCCGTTCGGGGCACACGAAAAGTGCATGGCTGCCCATTTCGGTTCGCATCCGCTGGGCCGCAGCATCCTGGGCACGGCCGAGAGTGTGACGCGGCTGACATGCGACCAGATGATGGACTATTTCCAACAGCGTTACAGCCCGCGGAACATGGTCCTGGTAGCCACGGGGAACGTCGATTTCGACGCCCTGGTTGCGCTGGCCGATCGCTGCTGCGGGTCCTGGACGCCGTTTGAGACATGCCGAGAGATTCGCCGCGCGGGCGCGCATCAGAGCCTCGAAGTCTTTCATAAACCGACCGCCGTCCAGCAATACGTCGTGCAAATCTGCAACGGTCCAGCCCTGGAGGACGACGACCGCTATGCCAGCAGGCTGTTGGCAACCGTGTTAGGCGACGACAGCGGCAGCCGCATGTTTTGGGAACTGGTCGATCCGGGATACGCGGAAACCGCGGCGATAAACGCTTGCGAATACCAAGGTACCGGGCTGCTGATGACGCAACTGTGCTGTGCTCCGGAGGACACGGCCGACAATGGTGCGCGGATTGCAGATCTGTTGGCCGAGGCCGAGGCGGACGGCGTGACCGAGGAGGAACTGGCCCAAGCCAGGAGCAAGATCCGGTCGCATTTGGTGTTGCAGAGCGAGCGGCCCATCAACCGGCTGTTCGCCGTTGGCGGCAACTGGATCGCGCGGCGGCGTTACCGCACGTTGCGCGAGGTCATCGACAGCTACCTGCAGGTGACCTGTGGCGACATCGCCGCCGTGCTGGCCAAGTACCCGCTGTCCGCGCAGACCACCGTGGCGGTCGGCCCGCTACGGGATGCAAAGCAGGTCTTTGGCGGGGCAAGCTGACGACTGACGGGGTTGCGGCGTCATCGTTCCTCTTCGACATCAGACCATTTGGCCATCCTCCAGAATCACGTGCAGCCCGATCATCAACGGGGGTTATTCGACGCCCAGCGGCAGGCTCGCCGAGTGGCTGTTGAACTCAGGGGCGTACATGCACTGGATCTGGGCCGTGCCGGTTTGGTACTGGCCGCGATGCTGGACGCGGACGGAATACTCGAAGACGTACACGCCTTTGGGCAGATAGTCGATGAAAAAGTGACTGGCCGTGTCGCGAGTCGTTTCGTAGTAGGCTAAGCCATCCTGGTACTTGTAACGCGACAAGACGTTCACGGGCTCGGTGCCGCTGCCGCGATGGTCTTTGAGGTGGACGTATTCCATGTCGCGATCCACGCGGACGACAACCCGCGTCACCAATTCGTCGCCCACGTGGACAGGGCCGGCAACCGGCTCCAGGGCCGGGCCCTTGTCGGTGTGCACCTTGGTAAACAACTGCTTCTGCAGCTTCAACGGGGTGCCGTCATACGGCGTCACCTTGCTGATGTCCTCCAGGTATTGCCAATGGACGCTGCCCCACGCCACCCCGGCGTCCACCTTCTTGACGGTGATCTCGCCCATCGGCGGCTTGATCTCGGCGGCGGCAAAACGCTTTTCATAGAAGCCCGTGCCGGCTTCGACATTCTCCGGTTCGATCGCCGCGCCGCCCAGCGTCACTTGAACCAAGTCGGTCGAAGTGAGCAGGTCGGTGCCGCGCAACAACAAGCCATACACGGCGTCGGCCGTGGCCTTGGTGGTCTTCCAATCCTGGGTCTGCTTCTGTTTCAGCAACCACACTTTGCAGTCCTCGACCGCCGCCGCGTCGTCCGACACTTCGTCAAAGGCTTCGATCATCATGGCCTGTGTTTCGATCGGCGCGCGATACCACCACCAGGACAGTTCCAACTCGCGCCAGAACATGCCCAACTCGTCATCGCTGACCGAACGCTCGCGGATCGACCGCATAATGGCCTGCGGGGTGTCGCGGTCGCCAAAGCGTTTCAAGGCGATGGCCAGGTGCGCTTGCGACTGGCGGTTGGCCAGGTCCAGCCAGTAACGGCGTGCCTGGGCCAGGAAGTAATCGACCGCTTCGCGCTGCGCTGCGTCGATCGGCTGGTCTTCCAGGAAGAAGCTGCGGCCGTACAGGTACAGCGCGATCGTGGCCGAAAGCTGGTCTTTATCCTTGTCGCCCCGCTTCAGGATCTGCCGATACGTTTCGTCGATCCAAGCGTCCAGGCGATTTAGCGAGCGGATCGCACACGACACGTCCAAATCCACACCCAAATGTCGCAGTCGGCCGAAACCGGTCGTGATGTACAGCGTCATGTACTCGTTGGCCGGTCCGCCGGGGAACCAGGGCCAGGCCCCGTCGTCACGCTGCTGCTCGGTCAGATTCCGCAACAACCGCGTCGTTTCGTCGTTCAGTCGGTTGTCGTCGAACAGGATGCCCACGTTGCGGCGAGCTTGACTTTCCGCATTGGCCTCGCGCACCCATGGCGTTTCTTCCAGCATCACGGCTTTCAAGTCCTGGTTCTTCTCCAGCGGGCTGTCCAGGGCCGGCGTGCCTTTCCATTGATCGAACACGCGACGGATCTTGGGATCCGAATTTGCGATGTGCCGAGCCAGCGCGTTGGCGTACAGGCGATTGAACGTCTGCTCGGTGCATTCGTAAGGAAAGTCCATCAAGTACGGCAGCGCCATCACCGCGTACCAAGCGGGATTGGAGACCATCTGGACGGTCAGCGACTGGTGCCGTAGCGTGTCGGAATCGCCGGACGCCAGCAGTCGCGAAAACTCGAATTCTCTCGTCTGCGGCCCGCGAATCGGCAACGGCAGCGACTCGGTGACCAGCACGCGCCGCGACAGCACAGGCAGGTAGCCTTCCTCGCCATCCGACAGTTTGCCGGTGGAGCCGACGGCCTTGTACGTCAGGTATCCCGCCCCGTCGGGCACGGTCAGCCGCCACGATATGCTACGGGATTGTTGCGACGGGATGTCAAAGTCCTGATCGGTCTGGCGATTGCCCAACAGGGCATCGGCGCTGTCGCCCGTGCGGGCGTCGGCCAGCGTCAACCGCACGCTGCCGGTCTGGCGAGCGGGCGACTGGTTGCTGACCTTGACCGTAAATTCGAGCGTGTCGCCTTCGCGGAGGAACCGCGGCGGATTCGGCTGGACCATCAAGTCCTTGGCGGTCACGGCACTGTCTTGCAGCAAGCCGCCACGCAGTTGCCGGTCGTGGGCAAACCCCAGGAACTTCCATTGAGTGAGCGCCTCGGGCATGCTGAACTCGAGCCGGATTTCGCCCTTGTCGGCGGCGATCAGGTGGGGGAAGAAAAAGGCCGTCTCGTTCAGGTTCGTGCGCGCGGCAACCTGGCTCAAATCGGGGCCCGGCCGCTTGGCCGCTGCGCCGAGGCCGCCGTTTGGCGCTTCACCTCCTTGCGGATCGCCCGAGGGCGGAGCTTCGGCCTCGGCCACCATCATGTCCATCGGCGCCGCGGGCATCGGTGCGGCCATGTCCATCATCATTGCGTCCGCTTCCGGGGCGTCACCCATCGCGTACAGCTTCATGCCGCCGGAGCGGGCAAATCCGTAGCCCCAGAGATTGATCGTCAAATCGGCGGGCAGCGCGCGATACGTCCACTGAACCTCCTTGCTGGGAACGGGCCAGTGGCCGCGAATGTGCTGCAGGCTGCGGAGCGAATTCTCAAACGCGGAACTCAAGTTCGACGATTCCTGGCGAAACACGCCGAATCCGGATACCCAGTCGTGCGGCAGGTAAGCATCCAGCGATTGGTCGTACAAGGCGGCAACCGTTTCGGCCACCGCTTTCCACGTAGACGCGTCACTCCGTGACTCGATTTTCCCATCGCCCAGCGACGGGGCTGCTGGTTCGGCCGCCTGTTTGTCCGCCGGTTCGACGACCAGTGTCCAGGTCTCCCTCTGGCCGGGCAGCAGCTTCGACGTGAAACGCTCCCAGCGGAGTTTGAATTCCTTGTTCGTCCAAGGCACGGCGACGTGGCGGGATTCCATATACGCTCGGTTCTCGCGGACCATGGTCACGCGCACGGTAAGCCCGCCCCGCATCGCTTCGGAGACGCGTTGCGTGATCGTGGCCTGGGTGTCCGCCGGGTCGGTCCAGTAGCTTTGGATCAGCTTGCGGCGATGCTCGATCTCGATGAACGCTCGACCGCGTTCGTAGCCCGTGCCCCAGAGGGCCGTGAACTCCTCCCCCGGCTGCAGCGACCAGCGAGGCGCGGCAAAGACCTGCGGCACCTTGATCGCCAACGCTTTGGCGTCCGGGGCCAGCACCTGCAGCGGCAGTTCGGCCGTCACCCGCTTGCCGAACCGATCCTGCGTTTCCAATACCGCCCGATACGCCCCTGCCGACAGGTCGAACGAATGGCTGACATTGCCGCCTGCGTCGGTCGTGAACCCGCGCTGGGCGACGACTTCGCCCAGCGGCCACGAGTTGGGATTGGACATGTCCGACGGCGGTTCCACTGCCTGGTTGCCCACGTACGGAGCGTAACCGCCGGACAGCGGCGCGCGCTGTGCATGCTCCGGTTGTTTCAGCCGATATAGCTTCAGCGAACCTTCGGCCTGTTGACCTTCGCCGTCCAGCGTCGTGGTGCGGACGGTAACGTCGACCGGTTTGCCGACGGTCTGCCAATCGGAGGCGGACAGCGTGGCCTGCAGCGCCGTGTAGCCCACGTTGACGGTGCGCTCGTCCGATCGCGTTTCTCCGGCCGTATCCGTGACGTCGGCGTAGATGGTGTACTGAAACGTCGGCTCGTCTTTCTCCGGCACCGACGGATCGGGCTTGGCAGTGAAATCCACGGTGAATCCGCCATCGGCGGCCGTGATCCCGGTGCCGCGAGCGATCTCTTGGCTGGATTCCGGCTGCGGAGGCAGCCACCACATCCGCCAGAACCACCAGACCGGATAACGGACCTCGCGGACGACCCGCCAGCGGACGTTCGCCCCGTCGATGGCCGCGCCGGTATAGGCCGTCGCCTTTCCTTGCAACGAAACCGCGGCGTTCAACCTGGCGGCCGCTTGCGGAGCATCCAGCGCGACCTGAAACTTGGGCCGCTTGTACTCCTCGACGCTCACGGCCGTCTCGCCGGGCGCGTAGCCCTCGGTGCGGATCACCATCCGGCCCAGCAGCCGATCGCGAGGCGCGGTAAAGCTGCCGCTGAAGGACCCAAAGTCGTTGGTACGGTGCGGTTGCCGGGCGATCTCCTCGCCGTTGACGTCCTGGAACACGGCTGTCACATCGTGCTTGGCCAGCACCTCGTATCGGTTGGCCTCGGTTTCCACGCGAACGGCGATGCCCTTGTATTGAATCGTCTGGCCGGGCCGATACAGCGAGCGGTCGGTGAAGAAGAACGTCCGCTGATACGGCGTCTCGCGCGTGTCGCGAACGTAGGTCGAGTAGTTTTCCGCGGTCGCCAGTTGCTGGTCCTCGTGCCGAGCCAGAATCAAGTAATTCCGATCCTCGCCCGTCACGACGCGAAACAGTCCGTTGCGGTCCGACTTGACGCTCTTCGATGCAATCCGCTGGTTCCGGTCTCCCAGGATCCAGACGCGGACTTCGGCCCCTGCGATCGGCTGGCCGGATGTTGCCTCCAGCACGAACCCTTCCAGCGTGTTATCGCCCCAGCGGCTGCGCATCACCAGCGCCAAGCGACTGACCCAGAACGGCGTGTAGCTGACCTGGTTGTTCTGCTCGCCGAACTTCGGAGCGTGGCTCGCGACGAGGTAATAGAAGCCGGGTTTCAGATCTTGGGGCGCGTCGATTTCCTGCAATCGTTCTTGGAAATCGTCGGTCGGCGGCAGCTCGACGGACCACTGTTGCACCGGTTTACGGGCCAGCAAATCCCGTTGCTCCGCCTCGTCCAGGTACTCCGCTTGCCAATTGCCGGACTTGATCCGCTGGTCATAGTCCCACGCAACCACGCGAAAATGGGCTTTCGTCAAGTTGCGATAACGCACTTGGATCGTCGGCCAAGGTTCGTTCCACACGCGTTCGGTGGCCAGCGAGACCGATTTGGCTTCGATCTGGTGCAAGACGTTATAGCACAGCTTGCCGCCCACGCTGTCGGGGAATGCACGCAGGCCACGAGCGGCCAGGCTGTGCGCTTCGGCCAGCTGGCCTTGCTCTTGCAGCACGCTCGCCCAGGAGAACAGGGCGCGAGTCGAGATCTCGTGGTCGCCCCACCGATCGGCAAAGCGTTTGAGCGCCGCCTGATAGCGAGCGTTCTTCTCTTCGCCAAAGGCCGTGTTGTCGCCGAATTGCAGCCGCAGCAAGTCGGCGTCCGCCAGCGCCGTGGGATCGTCGTCGTGCTGGTGAAAGCGGAGCAGATCTTGGTACAGCAGCACCGCCTTGTAGACCGGCGAATCCTCGTCGGACGTTTGAACTTGCCACGCGATGAACTGCTCGGCCGGCGCGAAGATCGGCCCGTCCGCCGGCAACTCGAACGCATCCGACGGTTTGGCGGCCGCTTGTTCGCCGGACGTATAGAACTCCAGCGCCTCGTGGGCCAGGAAATCGTACAACGTCGGGCGATAGGCGTCCGGTGCGGTGCCTCGTTCCAACAGAGCGCTGTACTGGGCGATGGGCGTCTGCTGGAGGGTTGGCTTCGCGGCCAGCGCGGCCGTAAAACGGGCATCGATCTCGGCAAAGATCCGCGTCAGGTCCCAGGTCGTGAAATCCTCGCCAGGAGGCTCGGCGGTGGCCGTCCGCTGCATGAACCGCCATTGATTTTGCTGGAAATAGTGCCAGTACCAATTGGCCAGGATGGCCTGCATCACAGGTTGCATCTCGGCGGGCACGGCAGCGATCTCCGCCTGCAATCGCGTGATTCGCTCTTCGGGCCGGTTGCCCTGGATATTGGCCTCCAGGACGATCTTGCGGCCGATGGCTTTGATCGCCTCGGCGTAAGCCCGCTCGTCGATCGCCGCCCGGATGATCGGTTCCAGTTTCTCGACGGCAGTCTTGGGAAGGCCTTTGCTCATGGCGTCATCGACCTGCTTCCATAGCTCGTCCCGCGTTTCCGCGACGGCGAGCAGGGGGCTGAGGAACAGCAACACAACCGATACCAGAACGGCAAACCGGCGATTCATACAGATCCCTTTGACGAACGATCCATGCCGAAACAACGGGACGATGGCTGCATCCTACCAGATCTTCGCTGCTGGGGCGATCACCGCCCTTGCGTATGCCGCAACCAGTCAGCGATGTTCTGGCGGTCCTCCGCGTCGTATCGCGCGCGTTTGGCGGTGAACCGTTCGTGCTTGGCCAGCTCGTCGGCCGTCCAGATGTTGGCCTCGAAATAGTCGCCACCGTAGGGGACGCCGATATCGATCCACGCGACCAGCTTGTCCAGTTCCTCGCGCGACAGTCGGACATCTTCGTGGCCGGCGGCCAGCAGTTCGATCAAACGGCTGCGCGCTGCGCCGGCGGCGTAGGCCGGCTGCATGGGCGGAGCGGATTGAGCGCTGACCCAGCGGACCAGCGGATGGTCGGGATTTCCGCGCCACGCGCCGTGGGCCGGATCGTCGGGGCGCGCGTGCGTCAGGGCCAGATACGACTGGCTCCAGCGGCGTTTGGCCCGCGCATCGTCCACGCCGGCGGCAGTCAACGTATAAGGCACGTCCGCCCGGCCATCGTGACAGCTGACACAGTGGCGGTCGAGGATCGGCTGGATTTCTTGCGCAAAGCTGAAGCCGCGAGCGGGGCCATAAAAGGGCTGCAGCGTTTCGGCTCGCTGGCGCAGGGCCTGCGTCAAGGGCAAGCCGGCTACGGGGACACTGTTCTTGTGCTCGTGGCAACCCACGCACGAAGCATTCTCACCCGGCTGGAGCGTCGTCCAGCTGCGCATCGTCTGCACCATCTGGCCGCGTTCATCGAGCAGCTGGAAATAGACCGGCGTCCGCGCGGGGATTTCGGCAAACATCGATCCGTCTTCGTGGACGGTCGCGTCGCCGAGAATCCATTTGGGATCCCACGTGCCGTTGCCGATGGCGATCGGTGTGCTGACCAGCGCTCCGCCGCCCGGCCCGCCGTTGCTGTTGGAACCGATGCCCGCCGCGCGGAACTCGAGCGCCACGACGCGCATCGTCTTGATCGTTCCGCGATCGACGCCCGCCAATCCCGGCCCGGTATACACGTCTTGGACGTACACCGTCCCGCTCGTCTGACGATAGTCCACCAGGCTGGGCCGCATCCGCCGCGTGGTCCGCGGCCGCACGGGTACCGGCTGGCTGCTGGGCAGTTGGGGATCGTCTACCAGCCGTTCGCGGACCCCGCTGTCGGTCATCCAGTAGATACCGAAGCGGGGCCCGAACCGGCCTTCGGTCCAGCGCCAACCGACCGGATGATAGGTCACCAGGTACTCGGTCTCGCTCAACGGATACGGGTACTGGAACAATTCGCCGTTCTGGCCATAGGCGTCGATCTTGACCGCCGGCGTGTTGCGGACCGGGGCGACCAACTGCACGCCTTCGTTCTCTTGGCGGCCTTGGGCCGGGTCGATCAGGATCAGCTTGCCCGTCTGCCGGGAATGGTGCCCCGTGGCGATGGCCGCCACTTTCTGGCTGCCCGGCACGCCGCGGGCATGCAGGATCGTGGTCGGGAACCACGAGTTGCCGCCGTAAAAGTCCGATTGGTTCGTACCGTCCGGATTCATCTGCAGCAGCGGCTGCGGATACACCTGGCCGCGATCGTTGTACTCCCAGCGGGTGTAAAGAATGCGGCCGTCGTCGGTCACCGTCGGGTAATTGTCATGCACCTGGTCAAAAGTAAGCCGTCGCAGAAAGCGGCCGTCGCCATCGCAGCGGTACAGGTTGCTGACCTCGGTCCACCAACAGTCCACGATCTGCACGCAGCGGGTCGAGTTGAAAATAATATCGCCGTCCGGCAAGTAGACCCCTTCGTAATCGGCGACGCCCAAGCCGCTGGTCAATGGGCGGATGGCGCGGGATGCCAGGTCCATTTCGTACAGGTGATAGTCGTCCTCGCGATCGGACTTTTTCCAGGAAAACAGCACGCGGCAGCCGTCGTAAGAAACGTCCGGGTCCCGGATTACGCCGCCCGGATCGTCGATCAGCGTTTCGACGCGGACCTGGTCGCCGTCCCACTGGGCCAGGCACAGTGCCGTGCCGGGGACGAAATGACGTTCCGCTTGAGCGTCCGATTGGCCTTCGGTATAGGCGTAATGCGAGCCGCCCATCGTATAGTGCTTGGTGAACACGAACTGCGGCACACGCTCGCGCAGCGTCCGCAGCCGTTGTGCCCGCCGCACGCGACAAGCGTCGGCGTACAGGTTCAGCCAAGCGGGATCGTCGGGGGATGTGGAGGCCTGGATCAACGCTTCCAGGCGGGCGGCGAGGGGTTCTTGCGCCGCGTTCAATTCAGCCAGCACGCGGCGGATCAGTTCCTGTTCCAGCGTCGCAGAGCGGCGAGCCTCGAAATACCAGCCGAATTCGCGCTGCGGCTGGAAATCATCCACGGCCGCGCGCGACGGGCGATCCTGCAGCAGCCAGTCGGTTTCAGGCCACTCGGTCCAGAAGCGGCGATAGAGACCTTCCCAGACAACATTCCAATCCGTTTGCTCCGCGGGCAGCTTGAGCTGTTGGGCCTGGGCCTGAGCCACCTTCTGACGCGTGGCCGTCATGCTTTCGGCCCACGTCGCGTGCCGCTGGTACATCGCGTTCGAGTCGGCGGCTTGGACATCGCACGCAAACAGACAAACAAGCAGAATGAATCGTCGCTTCATGGGGCGGGTTCCTCGTGTGTCGCGGACAGCAGGGCAGGCATCCGTTGCTGTAGCATGACCGGCCGCGAACCAGAAAACAAGACCTGTCCGCAGCGGTTTTTGGCCGGTGGTCAGGTTCTTGCAAGGCGGGATGGAAAAGCGTTCCAGGCTCGGGTTAGCGAATGAGGCACTGCGTTTCACATGCTCCGAAATATCGCCAGAAGGATGCGATCACGGTGCCACGTCAAACGATTGGCCATGCGGAGACAGCTTATCACGGCTCGCGTAAATCCCCGTGGTTTTGTCTCTGTTTCTTGACGAACTCAATATCGGAATCACTTAGCTTCGCAAGCGGCACATTGATAGTTTGGCCATCTTTTTTCCGTAGAACAACCCAGTCCTGGTTCACGGCAACAAGTGCTGCATCTACGCTGAACCTCCCCGTCGTATCGCGCCATCTGCGAAACTCGGGCGTTGTGGCAGTCGGCCGTTTCTTCTTGTCGAGATAGGTTTCATAGTCGATCGTCTGTTTTAGTTCAGGCAGCTGATCTGTTTGACTGCAGCGGGTTGTACGGCCGGAATCGGATCGCCTCAGCAAGGTATCGACCGTCCTTCAGCCCACCACTTGGCCCGAAGGCTTCAGAATCGAACTCGCCTTTGGCAGAAACGAAACAGCTAGATTGTCCAAGAAAGCCGTCTTCAGTCTTCTCCTGCACGCTTAGCATCAACTTCGTACCTGGGGGCAAGCTGGTTGTACCGCGGAGTCGGACGCGATTATCTGGCAGTCTAATTACATCGAGGGTCAGAGTGACGTCGTCGGCCAACGCACACGCGGAGGAAGCATTTCCCGCGAGGAGGATCAGAATTGAGAGAAGCCGTTTTATGACGGGATACTCCCTGGCAAAACGTCCGGGATCACGCGGGCGGCCCCGTTGATCCAACCATCATCCACGACGCGATGGCCACCTCGCGTGCATATGCTGGTACGGTTGCCGAACGGCGACCGTCGCCGTTCCTGGCGGCGGTCATTCCACCGCACTGGCTGCGGGCCGGGCAAGCTTCTTTTTCGATTCCGAAAATGCGACAACCCGTTCGTGTTGAACGAAGAGGTGTGCCCAAGCGAACCGAGCGACGTTCCAGCGGGATCATTCATCCGCGGCGGCGAACAAGCCCCGACTTTGCCGTCGATTCCCACGACGCCGAGATTTTTTGGCTTGCAGTGGCGGTACTTGGGGTTGGATTGTCGAGACTGGGACATGTGCGGATCCATTCCTTTCGCAAAGTAGTACCGGTACTACTTTACAACTGGGTTAATGGCCGCACTGCCCAACACAGGCAGGTACGCTAAGTCAAGCGTTCGGCGGGATTTACGTTCAGCGCACCCCACTGGACTCGAACCAGTAACCTTCGGTTCCGTAGGCAGGCTCCCAAATCACGCCAAAAGCCAAGAAATCCTTGGTTTTTCAACAGTTTCGGTCTATTCTAGCGTCTTAGTTGGCAATTGCAAACCGGTGCAAATCAACGCATTTCGACGCGGTTTTGGTGGTAAACGGGCGGATAAGTGGTAGAAGTGGTAGAGCACCAAATCACGCGGTGGCGAGGTGAACGAAGCCGGGACAAAGCCGGACGAAGCCAGTCAATCAGCAGGGGCCGGATGGTTAAGTCCAATGCTTTGCGTACAATCATCTTCGGCCGGGAGGTGCCGGACTGACCAGTCTGGAAGGCAGCTTGCTGCTTACCCTCCCGGCCGTTTCTGTTCAGCTCGAACCGGCAGAATACACTGTGACAGGAAAAACGGTCTTGGGACTCCGGTTGGAGCCTCATATCCCCTCATCAGGGGTGTCGCGTGCGAAGCGGCCGTCAACACGCAATCCTGGAAATTTTTTCCGGCTCAGCTTGTCGGCAGCTGTGGCCAAAAGATGTTGCATCCGGGATGCAATATCCTGTTGAGCCAAGTTGCGGCACTTGCGGTGGACCTGCGATCCTGGAAATTTTTTCCAACTCAGCCTGTCGGCAGCTCGTTGCAAAAGATGTTGCATCCGGGATGCAAGATGTCACCGAACCAGGTTCTGGCGTCGGCCATTCGGCTGGACCTCCAATCCTGGAAATTCTTTCCAACTCAGCCTGTCGGCAGCTCGTTGCAAAAGATGTTGCATCCTGGATGCAACATCTTTTTGTTGGTGATCAGGCACTTCAGCACGCCCGAAGAAGCTCTTGACGCTGCGGCATTTTGCTACCTCGGTTGAACACGTAACGGGCAGAATAACGGCCAAACACGCTCGAAATCCGCCGCTTGCATTTGAACACAGGGTAATGGACAGCCTTGGTCGTCTTGCTTAAATTGACCCACAGGGCAGTAATGTCAAGCACAAACAGATCGGAGAACACGCATCATGGCCAAAGCGAAACAAGCCCCGGACGGGGAAGCGGTGGCGACAGCGGTAACTGAAACGAAAACCAAGGCTCAAGCGATCCGAGACGCCTTGGCAGTCGATCCCAATGCCATGCCGAAGGAGCTTGCCGACAAGCTGACGGCGGAAGGCTGGAATGTGACGTCCAAGAACGTGAGTCAAGCGAAGTTTTTGATGGGCAGGACCAAGAAGAAACCCGGCAAGAAAGCCGTTTCCAAGCCCGCCAAGGCTGCTGCTGCCGCTCCTGTCGCTGCTTCGGTTGCCGATGCTCCCGCTGACCTGATTTCCGTGGCCGCGTTGCAAAAGGCGAAAAAGCTGATTCAAGAGCTGGGCGGCGTCAAGGAAGCGAAACAGGCGTTGGCGGCGTTGGGGCAGTTGTTGGATTGATGGGGGGGGATGTCGGGGGAACTGAGAAGGTCAAGAATGTTCAGACTACGCCGGTCGCCAAACAGATGAAGCTCCGTGGGCGGAGGACAGAACATACGAGAAAGCGAGGTGAGCCATGACGACGATGTTCGGCGTGATTCATGGGAAGACGGTCGAGTTAGAGCAGGAACCTGACTGGCCCGAAGGCGAGCGAGTTGCGGTTACCATTCAACAGGCGGTGGCTTCGAATACTGGGACCATCCCGAGCGTGGAACAATGGGCTGTTCGTTTGGTTTTCGACTCGACGGTTTCGCCTACGGAACGGATCGTCAAGGGCACTCAGCTATCCGCTGAAATGCTGGTCGCAGAACTGGAAAATGGCCGCCGCGATGAGCAGATGCTGGAAGACCATCCCGAGTTGATGCGTGAGGATGTGGCCGCATTGCGCGCCTACGCCCAGGTTCCTATCGGCATCCGACGATCGTTCGGCGGCTGGGCGGAGGAAGCCGACGCGTTGGAGGAATTCCTGGAGTGGAATCGGCAGCGACGAAGACTCAGTCGCAGGGAGGTCGAGTTGTGAGTTTCCTGCTGGATACCGATACTTGTTCCGCTTACCTGAAAGGGAGCAACGCTTTGGCCAATCGCTTCATTCAGTACGGCGGACGGTTGCACCTGTCGGCCGCCAGCCTCGGCGAACTGTACACCTGGACCTTTCGGGCTCGCGCGTCGTCGACTCGAATGCAACGTCTTTTGGACATGCTTCCACTTGTGTCGCTGTTGGTCGTGGACGCCCACGTAGCCCGTAGATTCGGCGAACTGGATGCGTACCTGCTGGATCATGGGTTGGCCGTCTCCGAGATCGACCTTCAAAACGCCGCCACGGCACTGGTACACGATCTATCGCTCGTGACCCACAACGTCCGAGATTTTGCCAACATTCCCGGCCTTCAAGTCGTCGATTGGCTCAACCCGTAGTGTTCTTGCTTCCCCGCTCAGCTAAACATATCCCCGTTTTGTGTCATAATGACATGACTCAAGGGACGTAGCTTTTCCAACCCACTGCTGAAGCGTTTTTTTGCCCCAAGAACAGCCTTTTTGGCGAGTTTTTGGGGGCATTTCTCGTGCAATTCTGCCCTTCTGCTGGACCTCAGTTCAACGTCTTGGCAGCCCGCGTTGGCAGCGTCCCGTTGCAAAGTACAATCACAGCGGAGGGAGACCAACGAGGATGCCCTGATTGACGGCTCCCGTATCCTGTCTGCCTACCATCTTCGCACCGGCTGCAAGATTTGGATCATCACCGAAGCGGCGGACGAGAATGACAACCGTTCCGCAACGACTGTTTTGTTGCCAGAAGACTACTGATCTGGCGTTGGCTCGACTGAGCTTCAGCCGTGTGCCACCAGGCCCGGCCGCAGAAGGCATTCCCATCTTCTGCTGCCGGGCTTTTTTCGTTTCTTGACCCTCACACAACTTCCCCCTTTCCCAAAGGAGCTACCCTTGAGCCACATTGTTTCGATCAAGACCGAAGTCCGCGACGCTGGTGCCGTGCGTGCCGCCTGCCAGCGTTTGCATTTGCCGCCCCCTACCGAAGGTATGCACAAGCTGTATTCCAGCCACGCCACCGGCCTTGGCATTCAGCTGCCCAAGTGGCGTTATCTGGCCGTCTGCGATCTGGCCACCGGCCAAGTCCAGTACGACAACTTCAAAGGTCACTGGGGCGAGCAAAAGCACCTCGATTCGTTCCTGCAAGCCTACGCTGTCGAAAAGGCAAAAGTCGAAGCCCGCCGCAAGGGCCACACTTCCACCGAACAGACGCTCAGCGACGGTTCCATCAAGCTGACCATCAACGTCGGAGCAGGAGGTGCCGCGTGAGCAAGATCATCGAGATCATCGTGTCGCCCAAAGGCGAAACCAAGGTCCAGACCAAAGGCTTTACCGGCTCGTCCTGCCGCGAAGCCAGCAAGTTCGTCGAAGAAGCGTTGGGCACACGCACCGGCGAACAAACGACCGGCGAATTCTATCAGCAGGCTACGCAACAGCAGAGCTTGCGGCAAGGGGCTTGAAAGCAACATCATCGCCTCTGTCCGCCAAGCTCCGGAAACCCGCTGTCTGCCTCTGTCAACCAACAACCCGAAAACCTCTTGAAAGGAACTTCTGCATGTCGCTCTGCCGTCGTTTGTCGGAGTACATCTCCGCCTGCTTTACCGGCTTGTGGATCCAATCCCACGAGCATGAAGACGCTCTGACGGAAATCGCCCAGATGTGCCGCGACGAAAGTTGGCGGCTGGTTGTCTGGGACATCAATCGCGGCCTGTCGATTCACCGCCAGAACGAAACCAGCGTCGATACCGGCACCAACGATCCACTGGCCGCCGTCCGTTCGCTGGATGCGTTGGGCTCAACCGAAGGTGCGTCGCTGCTGATCTTGGTCAATTTCCACCGCTTCCTGCAAAGCCCCGAGATCGTTCAGGCTCTGGCCGCTCAGATCAACAAGGGCAAGCAGAACCGCACCTTCGTGTTGATCCTCTCGCCGATCGTGCAAATCCCGGTTGAAATCGAAAAGCTGTTCGTGGTGCTGGAGCACGATTTGCCGGGCCGTGATCAGTTGCACGAAATCGCCGCAGCCATTGCCACCGAAGACGGCGAACTGCCCAACGGCTCGCAACTGGATATGTTGCTGGACGCGGCGGTCGGTTTGACACGCTACGAAGCCGAATCGGCATTTTCGCTGTCGCTGGTTCGCCACGGTCGCATCGAACCGGATGCCGTTTGGGACTTGAAGTGCCAGACGCTGAAGAAAACCGGCTTGCTGCAACTGTACCGCGGCACCGAAGATTTCAGCAGCTTGGGCGGCTTGGCGTCGCTGAAGGCTTTTACCAAGCGGGCCTTGTTGCAACCCAGCCGCAGCAATCCGCTGAAACGGCCGCGTGGCGTGCTGCTGTTGTCGCCGCCTGGTTGTGGCAAGTCGCAGTTCTGCAAGTGCTTGGGGAAGGAAACCGGCCGCCCGGTGCTGATCTTAGATGTCGGCACGTTGATGGGCAGTCTGGTTGGCCAGACCGAAGAGCGGACGAGGCAAGCGTTGCAGATCATCGACGCGATGGCTCCCTGCGTGGCGATGATCGACGAGGTGGAAAAAGCGTTTGCGGGTGTCGGCAGTTCCGGCCAATCCGACAGCGGCGTATCGTCGCGGATGTTCGGCTCGTTTCTGAGCTGGCTGAACGATCACGAGTCCGATGTCTTCGTGGTTTGCACGGCCAACGATGTCGCCAAGTTGCCGCCGGAGTTCAGCCGTGCCGAACGCTTCGATGCCACGTTCTTTCTGGACTTCCCAGGCCGTGAACAGAAGCAAGTCATTTGGCAGCTGTACCTCGATTTGTTCGAGATCGACCGCAATCAGAAGCTGCCGAACGACGACAACTGGAGCGGAGCCGAAATCCGGGCTTGTTGCCGCTTGGCCGCGTTGCTGGACGTGCCGCTGATTCAAGCGGCTCAGAATGTCGTACCCGTGGCGGCGACGGCAGCCGAAGCGGTAGAGCGTCTGCGGACGTGGGCCACTGGCCGATGTTTGGATGCTGACCGCGGTGGCTTGTACTCGCGGCAAACGGAGAAACCGACTTCGACGCGGCGGAAGGTGAGTCGCAATCCGTCGAACAACTGACGTATCGGCGGCAAGTGCTGAAACGTTCGTCCGGATCCAACATCGTCAACCTTGTTCCATACCAAGCCCAACAGGTCACTTTCGGCCTGTTGGGCTTTTCTTTTGTTCTTGTCTTCCAGACCTGTCACTTTCAACAACCTGCAAACCGCACAAGGAAACCAGCCTCATGGGAATAACGATTCATTACCGTTTGCGATCAACGGCCCGCGGTTCCAAGCAAGCCAGAGACCTGATTGCCCGGCTGCATGATCGTGCCTGTAACCTGCCCTTCGAGCAAGTGGAAGAGATCATCGAACTGACGGGCAACGATTGCGATTTCCAGCAGCACGACGACGGGTATCCGTTTCGCTGGTTGCTGATTCAAACTCGGCAGCTTGTTCCCGACCCGCACGAACCGGCCCGCCGCTACGCCGTGATTCCCGAACACGTCATCGCGTTTTGCTGTGTGCCTGGTCCCGGCTGCGAACCGGCCAATTTTGGGTTGTGCCGGTATCCGGCAACGATCGACGTCGGACCCTGGGTGCAACGCACGCTTGCCACGAATCTCGATCAGTGGCATTGGGCCAGCTTCTGCAAAACCGAATATGCCAACCGACGCGGGTACGGTGGCATTCGCAACTTCAACCGCTGTCACTCGGCGGTTCTCGATCTGCTGCAACACGCCCAATCGCTGGGCATCTTGCACGAGGTCAATGACGAAGCCGGGTATTGGCAAAACCGGCAGGTCGTAGCGGAGGCTTTGGGCTTGGCGTGCGTGTAGCTGTGTTTCTGTCTGTTCAACCTTCACTCTCAAAAAGGACGAATTCTATGGCTGAACGCATGGCTGCCGAAATCTGGATCGGCGGCAAGATTCCGGAAATCGCCGTTTCCGATTTGTGTGCTGCGATTGTCCAGCAAGGCGTTTGCTTGGAGTGGGGTGATGAGTTCTTTCATCCCGATTCCGGCGATGATTTGCTCTCTGCGGTGCGACTTAATCGCGAGGGCGTTGAAGTGCTGTGCCTGTGCTACGAACAAGCCCGCTGGGGCGAGTTCGAGACGCTGGAGCCGTTCCTGCAACGCTACGAGATTCCGTTTACGCGGCTGACGGCAGGCAACTACGAATACGATTGCGAACGAGTCGAATTTCGGCCGGACTCAGGTCGCGTCGGATACGTCACCAATGGGGAAGGCGAACCGGTGATTTCGGGGGCGAAGGTCCGCGAAGTCGAAAGGCTGTTGACTCGTGCTCTGACTTCGAGTGGACCGCGGTCGTGTAAGCGATTGGAAACAACGCTGCAAAGGGCTCGCAGCAAGTTGCGGCAAGCACTTCCGCCGTCTGTCAGTCCGCTTCCGGCCTTTGACGTCGAGGCCAGCATGGTTTGCAGTTGCAGTTGCAGCAGCAGCTGTTAGCCCATTGCGAACCATGATTTGCCGCTCTTGTAAACCATTCCCCTTTCCCCCTCTGACAAGGACATTCAAAATGACCATCGAATTCTGGCCGCGTTCGTCGCTTCGGCGGAAACAGCGGTTGAAACCGGCAGCGACAAGACCCGCGGCGAGAAAGCGGCGACCGAAGCTACCGATTCGCATCGGCAAGGCTCAGCAAGTGCTGTCGAGTGCGATCATTCTCGGCGATCATCAATTGGCTTCGTGGCTCGACTTGGCGGTCAAGACCGATCGTGTTGTCGGCACGCCGGAAGCGTTGAAGGAATTGCGAGAACGGCTGGACAGTGTGATGCAGCCGCTGCCGGAAGAGACGCCGCCGCCGATCTGGCTGGCCTAAACGTCTGCCTTTTCTGCCTGCTTGTCTGCCCGCTTGTCTGTCTGCCCAACGTCTGTCTTGACGTCCTTGGGCATTCCCTTTTTGCAAACCAACGATCCACAGT